>OGOP01000331.1_pt1 | contig 45199 bp, 55 predicted proteins | sample 1552591 | NCBI WGS metagenome assembly OGOP01 (sample SAMEA2580120, study PRJEB22360) | human gut metagenome | biome: human gut; feature: human-associated habitat; material: faeces | place: Denmark | collected 2008/2010 | reverse complement strand
CTGTGAGTGTTTCGGGGGCTGCGACCCCGAAACTTTAACTTGCAATGAAATATTTAGCTTTGGTGGTTATAGCTCTAGCTGCTTAATTGTGCAAAGTACATAATTGCTCAAATCGTTGAGTTCGACTTGCACAAGCTAACCTTATTTAAAATATCGCTCACAGCGGCTCACAAATCGCTTGTGTGTGGTTTTGGTGAGTTTCTGCTAAACTTACCCGACTGATTTTTTTAGCCCACAAATCGCCCCACGTTCGCTGATTTGGGTTGACAGCAAAACTTGCTTTGATTTCTACCGTCACATCTTGTAAAGCAAGGTTTTGCAGGACTTTTCATACTTTCAAGGTCAGCCTGTTGACAGTAACTTCGCTAGTGTTTTTACTGTCACTGCTGTCACGCTCACGGTCGTAATGAAGAATTATCAGCCTGCAGTTGCGTGTCCGCTTGTACTCAAAATCAATGCCGTATTTTCTCAGCGTGTAACCGTTGCGAACCAGATCTCTTGTTACTCTGTTTGGATAGAATTGTTCTTGCGTGACTTCTTTTAGTTCGCTTACAAGTTCAGACGCAGTACCTGTAAACGAAATGTGCTTTTTTAGATAAACATACAACGCTGCAAGAAAAATGTTGTCTTTGCTTTGACCAGTGGACAACTCATCTGTGACTATCCACTTTTTCAAGTCACTATCAAAATGCAAACTTATTTCTGCGTTTTCAATGTCACGACCGACACAGAACAGTTTAGCATTGCGACTTCCACTCTTTGTTTCGATCAGAACCATACTTCCGTCTACACAGCCGCTCAGTCCTGTCTAACCTGAGATCATATTGAACGGGTCGCTGTCTTTGCATTTTCTTGTGTGATGAACCACTATGACAGTTATCTCAAGCTTGTCTGCAAGAGCTTTCAGAACGGATAGGTCTTTGTAGTCTGAACCATAGCTTGAATCTGTTGAACCACGAACCATTTGCAGAGTGTCAATGAACACAATTTTTAGACCGCAATGTTCAATTTTAAAACTTTCGATTTGTTCTTCAAGTCCGTTGCCGATAGATTCAGACATAACAGAGAAGTACAAATTTTCAGTTGGCACATCAGTTATTTCATACAAGCGATTTTGAATACGAACGTAGCTATCCTCTAAACACAAATACAATGCCGTGCCCTGCAATGTTTTCTGACCTAAAACACTTTCTCCTTTCGCTATTGACAAGCACATATCAAGTGCTAGCCAAGACTTTCCGACCTTTGGTGCTCCGGCTAAGATATACAGACCTTGTGCAAGCAAGCCGTCTATAACGAACTCTATTGGCTTGTACACCGTAGTCATTATTTCTTCGCAGGATCTTGTGATAAGTTTTTTCAAATTATCATTCCTCCTATTCTGTTTTCAAGTTTCTGTTATTGTCACTGAACATAGCGAAATTTATATTCAAAACAAAAAGCTCGCAAAGACTTTTAAAATCTTTACGAGCTTATATTATTCTCCATTCTTATGGTATCGCATTTTAATACGTTTGTCAATAGTCATGGTCCATTTTCATTGTTTTGCACAGGAGATTTGATTTTGACACGGGGGTAAGATGTGCGTTTTCGCCGTCGCACTGTGAGAGGGAGGGAGTGGCAGATTGGGGGTTCGGGGTTCTCCCCGACAAGCCGCAATCGGTGGTCTGCCCCTTGTGGGCGGACTGCCGTTTGCGATGCTTGCTAAGTCTGCGGACTTAACTTTTCCGGGCTGTCCAGTTGACAGTAAATAATTATCATTTTTTATGTTCATACTGAAAATGCACTTGAAATATTTATCTTTTAATGATATACTGTTATGCACAGACAAAAAACGGAGAGGTGATTTGATGCTGGCAATTTACCTATCAATGCTCGAAACCAACGAAGAAAAAAATCAGTTTGAACAGCTTTACATAAAATACAAGCAGGATATGTATGCGGTTGCATATGGCATTTTGAAAAACAAGGAAGATGCTGAGGACGCTGTACATCAGTCTTTTTTGAAAATAGCAGATAACTTTTCAAAAGTTTCACAAATTCCATGTCACGAATTAAAAGCATATATTGTTATTATATGTAGAAACACAGCGATAAATATTTATAGGCAAAATCAAAATCGTGCAGAGCATAGTACAGAATTATTTGAAACTGAAATAGTTGATGAATCATATTTTGAAAAACAAAACTATGATGAACTTTTATTAGCAATAAAACAACTTCCGCAGATTTATAAGGATGTTATCTATCTGTATTTTCTGCAAGAGTTCTCAGCAAAAGAAACGGCAACACAACTTGAAATATCTTCTGGATTGGTCAGACAACGTGCATTAAGAGCTAAAAAGATGTTGAAAGACATCTTAGAAAGGAGTAGTCACATTGAATAATACTCAGTTTAAGAGAGCAATATCTGAGGCTTTGACAAGAGAATATGAATTATCTGTTCCTGCACATAACAATGACTATAAGTTTTCAGATAAGTTTACCCGAAAGATGAATAAGCTGATAGGTCGCCAGAGAAAGCCGTACTACCAAATGATTAATACAGCCAGTAAACGAGTGGCTTGTATTTTTATAGTGATTTTTATTGCTGCATTTACAACAATAATGAGCGTATCCGCTTTGAGAAATGCATTTAAGGATTTTTTCATGAGCATTTTTTCAGACCATTCAGAGATATCAGCAAATGTTGAAAGCAATGAGGCTGCATTGGACACAATTCAAGTCAACTATGATATAGGTTATGATTTGAGTGATTATGATGTTATTTATGAGGAATATGATAAAATTTCTCGGAATATCATTTATCAAAATGAGAATACAATAATTGATTATCAGCAGTTAGTCAAATCCGAATTTGATATGGGACTTAACACAGAAAACGCTGAAATATCAACAATAGATATGTCCGGACACGATGCAGTTTATTATATAGATAATCATCAATTTTATCACTTGATTTGGGATAATGGAGATTATATTATTATGATAAGCTCCAACATTGGCAGAAATGAACTAATTGATATAGCAAATTCTGTGCAAAAAGCAGAAAAATAAAACTATTATTTGTTTTTCTGTAACGAATCCACCTTCTGATTTGTTATGTATGAATGAGGGAGTAAAAGCTTCTGTATTAATGCTAACAAAAAAGGAGGTGTTTTTTGTGTATAAAAGGATCGTTTCTTTGATTACAATTCTTGTGATTGGCATGAGCTGGTTCTATTAATATTTCATACAATAGCATAAAAGAAATAGGAATGAGAACAGAAAATGATAATGGATTAATTTTTGATTCATTAAATGCAATATTTATTAACAATGAATATGATGATTTTAATGATATAGCTAACTCTGATAATCTATATACTATTGAAGGAGATAATTATTTTACTGACTTTTCATTGGTTTTACAAGATTTAAATTTTGATGGGAGATTATATACTGACGGAGACATTACTATTAATGCTACATCTGTGACCTCCGAATCAAAAAATTCAATTATTGCATTTCACACAGGAAATATAGTGATTAATTCCAATGAATTTAATTATAAAGGTATTATTTTTGCACCAAATGGTTATGTAAATATTAATTCTAAAAATATTGATTTCAAAGGATTCATAATTGCGGCTGGTATCTCTATATCTGGAGATGATGTAACAATTTCAGAGAGTGATGAGGTTTTCACAAACTTTAATACAATGGAGCAAGAATATCAACAGAGAAATGATGAACTAATTACTGAGTATTTTGATACTGTATCGGCTCTAGAAGATAATCCAGACGACATAATTGTGGAAAGTAAATACAACGATTTGAGAAAAGAATTGCAAACTAAAGACCTTTTACTAAGCGAAAATGAGATTTCTGAATTATTTTGCAATCAAGAAAATATATCGAGTAGTTACAATGTTATGAACAAAGCTAAAGCTAGCTTTTATCCTTGTAAGGGAATCGAAAAGATGTATGACGTGATTCGCACATCATCGACGTATTCCTATGGTGGAAAGTCATATCAATACTACTCACTAAGTGTAAGTGATAAAGTATCCACTAGTAAACCAAAGTTACGTCGCAATTATTCTCCCAATATCTATCTTATTGGTAAATGCACCAATGAAGCAACCGCAAAAAAATATTTAAATACAGCTGTTTCAACATTATTTGGAAAAGGTTTTGGGGCTTTATTAGCAGGATGTGGTCATCCTATAGCTGGTAAAACTTTAGGGGTGGTAATAAAATCACTATTTTCTCGTACGCCGTCACCACATGATCTATATACGGATAGTTCAAAGTTTCTTCGATTGTCGGATGTTTGCTTAAATACCACAATGAAATATACATGGGTTAAGTATAAAGGCAGATGGGAATTTGGCTACAGTTGTGATAAGACAGCGTGGAAGTATGTGCTTACTGAGGGAAAGTTAAACACAAAAACAAAGTTATACGATTATGAGAAGTTAACTAGAAGTTTTACAAACAAAGGAAATTATTACAAGCCATATGTAGCAATTAAGACAGTAGTCGACTATAAAAAGATGTATGGTGATAATGCATCTACAGGAAATAATGACCCAATAGGTTACAGTAGTACAGCCTCTTATGAAATTAAAAATAGTGACAAAAAAGTCGTAAAAACCCTAAAACCTTTATTCATAAAAAATACAACAGCATTAATATAAATATATGTGGAGGTATTATGAAAAAAAATAATATTATTTTCAGTCTTGGCGATAATACTGCTCGGTATGATACTTTTTCTATTTGCAAAAATACCATCACCACAGATGGATCATAAGATATTTGGCTCATATTTTGAAAAAAAGATTTGTGAAAAATATGAATTAACTTTTGTTGATGAGACCTTCAACTATGCTGAATCTGCAGGATACGACAGTCAAACCCTTTCCCTTATCATCCATGGTGATCCACAAATATATAAATATCATGACAGGGATATATATTGCAGAATAACAGCAGATTATAAAGGTAAAACCATTACTGTTAGATTTAAAGGAACAAAGATCATTGGGACAAAATATAAATGGAGTCTTGAAAACGAAGATGCGTTTGAAGTTTTTAAAAAATAATGTATGAATTGTATAATTGGTTAAGGAAAAACTAAATTTCGTGATTCTTAGCTATGGAATCAATACTTAATTTTGTATTGAATGCAAGCACTATATCTTTGGCTTTCAGCGCTTATGGCTTGCTCAGGCTATCATGGAAAACCCGAAGATTCTTATTCTTGACGAGCCTTTCAACTGACTTGACAAGGACGGCGTTAAGGAAATGAGAGAGTATCTTCTCAGCTACAAGGAGTAGGGCAAGACTATTCTGATATGCTTTCATTCGGCAGAGGATATTTCCGTGCTGTGCGATACGGTGCATGAGATGGATAAGGGGGTTATCAGTAGGATAAGGGTATGAGTTAACTTATTATTCACTGTCGTTACCCCACCCTCAGGTGCTAGTGATCGCAAGGTCATGTGGGTTCAAGTCCCGTCATCCGCACCATAACTGGACACCAGTTTTGATACAATGAGTATCGAAGCGGGTGTCCAGTTTCTTTTTGTAAAAGCCACTGTTTACAAGGATTTTCCTATACCAATTAACGAAAGCAGGCTCTACGGTAACCGAGACATGGCCGCCGTAGAGCCTTTTTGCGTTTTTGCGTATGAACTTTTTAATTAACGGTCTGGAGGGTGTGCATAGCCATAAAAGGAATAATTAAAAAGTGCAACGGAGATGCCACCGCAAATTGGTTACTCAAATTTTATTTGCGCTTTTTTGTTTCATCCCTTTCGGCTTTCCATGCTTCGTACTTTTTAACGTTTTCCGGGTCAGAATAAAATTTGCGACAAGCCTCTAATGTTGCCCTGGCAAATTGCTCTTTCTGCCAATCGGACAAAGAGATATTTTCCAGGTTGTATGCCTCTTCCGAGGTGGTCGTGCCATTTTCATCCCAATGAACAATCACCATTGGAACTCCAGCATCGATATCAGCCTTTGTTTTATCATCCATGAAACTTCCTCCTTCTGTACAAAGTAACTTTTCTGCGATGGCATCATAAACTTATCCATTGATGTAGACAATAGGTACCCCGACCTTTGCCGCATAATCTATCGTATTTTTAGTTCCGCTTTTTTCTCCGTTGAATACCGCAATAACCCTGGCAGCATGATTAACCATCCATTCATTTCTGATTTGAAAGCAAGAACGACAGTAGTCCTCGCAGACATATTTCACGAAGTCTGCCGCTGCCAGTATTTCTTTGTACTGTCTCTGCCAATCCTGATTCCATCCAGTCTCAAAGCCAACATAGGGGCAGGCACACATTAACTTAATGGGATATCCTGCACCACGCAGTTTCAGTACGATTTGTGCTGCCCAGATATCGACACCTCGTGCCATACCCGTAATAAAGACATTCAGTCCGTCAGCAACTGCCTGACAGATTTGAATTTCCAGGTCTTTTCTAATGGCCACTTCGGAGCGAGTCAGCTTTTCCGGGCGGTGACCCGTAAAGCAGACCCTGTGTCTTCTTTTTTCAAATTCGGTCATACAAACCCCTCCGTGCATCTGCCTGCTGCCATTACATCATACTACATATCTAATTTCGTTTCAACTCGTATGTATTTTATTGCTCAACTTGGAAGTAAAATAGATATGAGAAAGGTGGTGATGCTATGGATACGCACGCTCGTCTCCAGCAGTTATTGCGAGAGCGCGGATGGACGGAGTACAAACTTTCAAAAGAGTGCGGTTTGGCACAATCCACGATTGGTAACATTTTCAGAAGAAACACGGTTCCTTCCGTTGCGACCCTTGAGACGATATGCAGAGGATTCGGCATCACTATGTCGCAGTTTTTCGCTGATACCGATATGGTCGAACTGACCCCAGATATAAAAGAACTGTTCGACTGTTGGGTTTGTCTGACACCGAGCCAGAAATCCGCAGCGATTCAGATGCTCAAGGCTATGAGCCATGACAACGAATAACAAGAAATAATGCCGGACTGACATTTTGAGGTGTCAGACCGGCATTTGTTTTTATACATATATCCATCTGTCGCCATCCCAATAAGGTTGCTCCTGGTGGCGTGATTCATGGAGTTCATCAAACAGATTAAACGCAACAGTTCTTGCTGTGTCAAAATCGGTGATTTTTCTACCGTGATACTCCCATTGCTGTCTTCCTTTATAAATGATACCCCAACCTGGACCGAATTTGCTCTTCATGATAGTGATGTAGTCGCCCTTGTAACGCAGTGTATAATTTCCAGTTTCGGGTTTTCGATACCACTCTTGCTTCATGAAGTTTTTTCTGCGGTTAACACGGTTCTTTAAGTTGCGTTCTCGCTCCTGTGGAGTCACATAATCGCAGATCATTTTCGAGGCGCAATCACAGCCGACCCGTATTTCCCCATCATAATCGGGGTGTTTCAGCAAGTGGACATATCTGATTTTTTCCTTCCCGCACATTTCACATTGTTCATACGGAATAGGGTCGCCTGGGTAAACATCTTCGCCCAAATCCTCCATGCCGATGTATTCCCATCCTTTATGCGGGATATCTGCTTTGTTCCAACGCAACATTATTTCACCTCCGGTGGGTCAAAATCATCGTCTGTACATTTGCGGATAATGTGTTTTGTCCTAAAAAGTGGAAGAGGAACATCTTCTTCGGAAAAAAACTCAATTTTTACCACTTCAGCAATAGAATGATGATTGTCTTTTCCAACGGGAACGATCACATGATCGCCAACATTGATACTGTCATCATCAGCGATATAGTAGTAACTTTTATATCCTTCGTCAAATTCCACGCTACAGTAAATGTAATCCTGTTTGCGGCGCTTTACTTTCCCGTAGACAGACGGGTCGAGGATTTCGCCAAAGCCATAAAAACAGATGAAATCCCATACTGCGTCAGCAAAATCGCCCCAGGCTTCCGGCAATGCTTTCTTGTCGTAGGTTCCCTGGATAACACGCCGTAGGCCTTTTTTGAACTCAATAGTGATGGCATATTCCTGCGTTTCCAGAGGATTTTCGATCACATCGTCTGGATTTCCTTCAATATTACCGAACAATTCCTCGGCATCAATATCATCAAGCAGATTTTCAACGCCGCCCTGAACATAGTATTTTCTGGACACCATGCAACCGCTGCCGATATTCTGAATATGCTCCAAGGTCTCGCTCTCTCGATCCAGAATTAACTTCTCAGTATAGTCCCAAGTTACATATTCCATTGTTTCTGAAAAGGGCTGCTTGGGTTTGATTTTTGTGACGCGGTGGTAGTCAACAGTGATACGTTCAACTCTGTCTGGCTTATTATTTCCGTCAAAGGCATACAGGTCATTCATCCCCAGTGCATCTCGGATTAAATCCGAAAGATCGATACCGTCAACCTCAAAATCTGCACACAGAGAACCTCTGAACTTATAAACGGTTCCTTCGGTGTTGGTGATTTCCATCTCCCATTCGCCGATGTCGGTAGCGAAAACCTCGATGTACTCGGTGCTGAAATATTGTGCGATGTTGTTCAACACCCTGGCAGCGGTATCCTTGTCGATTTTATAAATTTTACTGCTGGACTTTTCATGTCCACCGAAGCCGGAACCAAAGTTATATGCCGAGAACCAGACGCGCCCATCCGCGTTGATGGTGATGTGCTGTTCGACCTCGTCATCCGATCCCGGTGCGGGTCCATAGCAGATGTTGTTGGAAACTATACGAACCTTCTGCGGAACGCCTTTGAACCGCTTCAACTGACACTCTGCCAGTTCACCCAAGCGGGACAAAGCCATCGTAAACCACGCACGATTCTGCGGCTCCAGGATTTCCTCACCGGAATATGCCCAATGATTGAAATAACGCCACTGAGAATAGATGGCCGAGCCGAGCAGCGGAATATCGGTCACCTCTCCGATGATCCGTTCCAAAGCCTCAACCTTGCTTGCGGCATCACCATATTTCTCTGTAAAGGCGTGACCGCAATCCATTATGAAACCAAGAGCCTCGCAGTCATCGGCCATGTAGTGATCTACCAGTTCAAGGTAATTGATTTTCTTATCTCTGAATTTGTCGAACCACTTTACGGCAAATTCGTGAATCTGTTTCATTTCTGCCACTGCGGGACACCTCCTGTCGTTATTCAATAAGATTCACTGTTACCGCTCAAATCGCAGTTGTCGAGAATGCGCTGACAAACGCTCGTTCAGAAATCTCCATCCTTGTGACAAAACTGGCATAGTTTGGAGCATCCACGGGTATTTTCAATCCGTGTTTGGTAATGCTGATATCATCCCTCGGGACGACATTTGCCTCGTAAGTAGAACCACGATTCATCCGTAATTTTTGGTCCTCTGAGTCTCCTGCTTCGGGATAAAGGTAGTATCCAGTTTTAGCATCAAGGCGGAACATATAGGCCAACACCTGCAGATAGTCCCGATTGCCAATGTTGTCGATTGGCTTATACTTGGCATCAGCAATTATCCGCAACTCGCTGTTACGGCTGATAAAATCAGGATAAATAAGGCCCACATTCCCCTCAAAGAGCCGTTGTGCGCCTTTTCCGCCCTTGTTCATCGGGTGGTAGAACACATTCTCTATAAGTGAGTTGATATACTCCTCCCACAACCATGCGCCGTCAAACAGGATACCATATATCTGTCTCGACCCCATACCGATTTGATGTTTCTGGTGACGAAGAATCAAGAGGCAGAGCCTCTGTAAAGCAAGATACTCTCTGAAATAAGCGTGGCGGACAGTATTCTTCTTGTTCTGTTCAATAATTTTCTGTCTGTCATATGGTTCATATCCCGGTGTTGCGTCAATTACCAGTTTGACCTCGTCTTTGACCTTTATAAGAAGTTTGTTCCCATAAGGCTTTCTCTTGATAAATTCAATGGTATGCCGAACCAGTTCCATCAAGCTATTGTCATAAGAAAACTCACGCTGGCTATAGGCAACATTTCCGACGAAGGGTGTATTTTTCTCAATATGTCTTGCAATATCGATTGTGCCTTTTACATTCCCGTCATTATAACTGCGGCGGATATACTTTTTGAATAAGCCCTTGCGCATAGCCGCCTTGAGATAATATGGAAACAGGAACAGCAGGAAATTAAACAATCGGTTATCCTGGTTGGCGTCAGCTTCCATGTCCACAATGTTCGGAAAATCCAGCACTCTATCCAGCAGATACTGAAAAAAGAAATCTTCGCCATCCCCACTAAAGCGGGATTCAATAATCAGCCGCTCATCACCGCAGCCGAGAAAACCCATTACATTACTTGTTCGATAGGTGTCATTTACGCTTTGGAGAATCATCTGATCCTGCGTAATGTCCTCTGCATCTTTTATGATTTCCGGGAACACAAACACACCTTCACGTTCAAGCTGCTCCAAGGTCTTATCTGCTATTTTACCCGTGAGGGTTCTGATTTGAGAATATGCTTCTTTTTTCTGCTGGGAATTATCCTTGATCCTGAGTAACTTCATGTACATCACCTCTGGACTGGCTCTGATAGCCGTATGCCTTGGCAAACCGCTTCATAATCCCTTCCTCATCGTACATACCCTGAATGTATTCTTGGAGGAGCGGTTGCAGATAATCAGTCCACAGCTGATCGAAATCCAAGGTTTTCAGCTTGAGGAAGTAAGAAGCACCGATTTGATAATTCTCGTTCAAATCCTCGACGGCTGCAATTTCCTTGTTAAGGGCAGTCATTCTTCTAATTGCCTCAGCCTCCAGCTCTTCATTTTCCAACGATGCAAGCATTTCAAGACGCTCATCCGCCCGAAGCTCCACAAAGCGGAAACGGCGGCGCATAGCAAAATCAAAGCTGTCTACAGAACGGTCAATATCGTTCATAGTGCCGATGATATAGACATTCTCAGGGATATAGAACTTTTCATCGGGATCGGAATGCAGATTGGAATACTGCGTGGAAATCTCACCGGCTCTTCCTCGATAACCGGGGTCAATTGCGAAGAACAGTTCACCAAAAACTTTTGAAATCTCACCACGGTTGATTTCATCGATGATAAATATATATTTTTTCAATTCAGCCTGCTTGGCGCGTACCTTGGAGCCGGTAGCTTTTCGCGCCTTGATGGCTTTGTAGATAGCAAAGTCGTAGGAGTATGCCTGGGTTGCAAAGGACTTTCCGAAGAAGGTCGTGATATCCTTAATTTTCTCGAACCGAAGGCCGGATTCCAACATTTTACGAACCTCGTCCAGATTCAAGGACAATTTGTTAACCGTTGCGTTGCCAGGAATAGAAATATTGATGTGGCTGTCATCTACACTTACGATAGTAAACTCATTGCCGTTGATGGTTTTGAAGGTATCTACGCCCAGTTCCACACCGGCAAAAAATTCCATCATAGCTTCCTGAACAGAGAGTTCTTTTTCTACCGTTTCTCTGGATTTTTGCGAATCCTCGTAGTTCTTTCTGGCTCTGGCAACAAACTTTTTGAAAATGCCGTCCTGCAGTTCAAAGCCCATAGTTCCGTCATCATTGACCTTCGGCCTCAAACCTTCCACAAAATCAGAGTAGTCGTAACTCGGGTGGAACTGGACAAATTCCACCTGCTTCTTCTGCTCGTCTGTGAGGAGGGTGTAATCGTCAAAGTATCCGTTGCTGATAATGTCCGCAGCGATTTCCTTTGCAAGGTAGGACTTGCCAGTACCGGGCGCACCTCTAAAAATCAGATTTTTGGATTCAATCAGCATGGAAGAGAACGGATTCCGATACCCCTTGAACTGCTGAACAAGTTCCTCCTGTGCAGCGGCTTCCGCTTCTTCCACTACAGTTTCTTTTTCATCTTTTTCACGGTATGTTAGGATAAACTGATCACCTGGCTCGCCGAACCGTTTCAGACATTCCTGTACAAAAATAATCGTAGAGAAAATATTCCAGCAGTAGATAACGAACTGGCGACCATTGTCATAACCATAGGTCATGTACTCGATGGTTTTGCGATGCTTCTTGTATTCATCAACGCTTGCAAAAATACCGCTGATCATCTCACTGTTTGGATTGTATCTACAAACCGGGAAGCTTTCCTTTTCTTCGACAGATAAGGATGCGAGCTGCTTTTCAAATACCTGGCACGCAATACGGGGCAGCGTCTGATTGGAGTTTCTTCTTTCACCCTTGCTGTAGGAACGCTTAATTATTTCTCCGGTTGCCTTTTTGAAATACACATCAAGAGGCTTGTAGTTATCACCCAGGCTGATATTATCCATTGAAAAACGCTCGTCAGTGGACACCACGCTTTCGGCAGTAATGGACAGTTCGAACTTTTCCTGCTGCTTTGTTTCAATGGAAAAGCCCTGAGCCTCCAGATAGCTTTTTGCTTCCACAGCATTAAAACCATCCGTGGAAATATCGGAACCGTTTGCCAAATGGTCAGCTACGGCCACTACATATTTCGGCGGATACTTCTTCCCATCCTCGGACACAAGCACATACTTTGTGCTTACATTATGTTCGGGAACACCGTTTTCATCGATAAATTTAAAGGCCTCGATGATATACTCCTTTTTGAATTTAGGTATAGCCATACTGAACCTCCGTTATTTTGCTTCAAAGCACTGTTGTACATTGAAGCGAATTCTGATTTTTTAGTTCCCCAGGAAGCTCACAATAGAGCCGTTCGGCAAGAGTCTGCTGAATAATGTGGTATTTCGCCGCCTCCAGGAACAGTTATTCATAATGTGCTTCTGCATCATAAATAGTCGGCCACTTTGTATATCCATAGTCGAGGAGTCTATACATAAACCGAGAGGCTATAGATTCATATGGTTTCCACACTTGACAACGTTCTTTTATTGAAGTAGGTTTGGTATCTTGCGTTTGATAGAGCCAACGATAGGCTTGAAGAAAAGCACCATCCTCGTAAGGAAGAATGTTGGTTCTGTTAAGGACAAAAAGCAGATACATCTTTGCCGTCCAGTTTCCAATGCCTCTTAACGCCGTGAGTTCCTTTAACACCTCGCCATTGCTCTTCTCAGCCAGATTCATTAAGAATTGGGGCTCTGCCTTGACCTTCTGTGCAAACAATGTCATATACTCTGCTTTTTGCATCGACACTCCCGCAGAGCGTATACGCTCCATTCCAAGTGTCAAAATTGCATCTGCGGTCATTTTTCCGTTGCACATCGCGGTAATTCGCTTTTCAATACCATCTGCTACTGTATTGGACATCATCTGACCGATGATAGTGGAAAAGAAAAAGTCCTCAGTATTGGGATGTGCGCCATACTCAAAATCGCCAATTAAACGAATTGCTTTTCCGAGTAATGGATCTGCCAGAGTCAAAGTTCTGCACTCTGGTGAATCGATATGCATTATTCCACTAACATTCATAACGGCGCTCCTTATACGTCAAAATGCTCCTTCAAAACATTTAGGACATATTCAATAGTTACTTCTTTGAACTTTGTCTGCATGGCTACATCGAGGATGTATTTGGCAAAACGATCACAATCGACTTCCCGGCATACACCCAACAATGTCGGCACAAACATATCAACCGGCACTACATTCAATACAAACCCTCGTTCGAGATAAGAATTAACGCATTCTGTAATAATGCGAGGATCAGCACCGCCATGACGTCCAACAATGAAATTCATGTGCATTTTGCCTGTTTGCATAACCTTATCCGCTGCATGAATCATATCCGTATCAGTGAACGGCTTATCTTTCAGTTCGTTTGCGACATAGTGTGTTCCTGCAAGGTAAATATCCAAATCGCTGATTTCTTTACTGGATGCTCCTGCTTGGTTAACAGGATGTACCTCCACCTTAAAATCTGCTTCCTGTGCCAGATATTGGTCAAATAACCCCGCAACCACCAGGGTTAAAACTTCGCCCTCGTGGTTTTCTTCGAGCAGCGTATTAATACAGGACAAAAGCTGTGCAGCAGCACCATCGCCAGTATCAATAGTAAACTGCGTTACTTTTTCCTTCTCGGCTTTAATAAGGAGCAATTTGTACATTGCATAGGTCAATCCATCAAAAGCCTTCTCTGCGGTGTCAACCAAAGGAAGATCGGAACACAACTTGTTCAGAATACTTTGATCGCGCCCTTTGCGGACGGCATTTGTAGTACTGAGTTCTGGAAAGCGGGCAGGCTTATTCAGAAAAGGTTCGTTGCTTCCACCCAATGCTTTGTTCAAAACTTCCATATCAAAACGAACAATCACTCCGTGGCAAATGCTTCGAGCATCGTATGCGCCCGGAAGTTCCGACTTTACCTGTAGACAAAGCGGATTGATAGATTCATCTGTTGCCTTGGAAGCCAAGGCTGTGACCAGAATATATTTGTATGTAAGATGTGTGTTATCCAACACATAATCAACCAGACCCTTGCATGAGCAGTCCTGCGGGACATCGCCATGACTCGCTTTTTCATACGCACGGTATACGGTATCCTTTACATTTTCTACATTCAACTTCATTGAGCAGCCTCCTTACCGAAAATCACATCCGAAACAGCGGTGGCAACAGCCTGCGCCAATCGGCACGGAACTGCATTGCCGATTTGGGTATAAATTGCAGACTTGCTTCCGCAGAATTTATAATCCCGTGGGAATGTCTGTATTGCAGCGGATTCCACAATTGAAATTCTACGAAGTCTCGCTGGCGCAGGACCAAACTCGGCTTCAATTTCTTTGCGCCACAGCTTACCATGATACTCTTTTACCCAGTCTTCAGCAGAGGGATTTCTTAACATTTCCTCGTCAATAATTGGAGTTTTATTTCCACCCATCGATGCAGGTAGGGTAGCGGAAACGCCGTCCAAATTGAGCGGACGCCCCATTCCGTTAAAAATCATACCTGCATAGGGGCTTTTTCGCATGACGGGAGACCCCGCAAGAGTAATACGCGCAGTGCAAGTGTGCGGATTTCCTGTAGAACCGATTTCTGGCAGGGTTTGAAATAGTTCTCTCAAAGTGGGGGCTTTGCATTTTTTATTATTTAAAGACTCCTCAAATACTGTAAAATCAATAGAATCCAATGCACCAACAAAGAACACTCTTTCTCTGCTCTGCGGAACACCATAGTCCGAAGCATTCAACACCCAATAACCACATGAATACCCCAGATCAGAAACACGCTTCATATACTGTTGGCGGACGGGTTCCCATTTCTCAAGGACAGCCAGTGCTTTTACATTTTCCATAACAAATGCCTTGGGATGCAGCAATTCTACAACATCAAGAAAACGCCATACCAATTGACTGCGTTCATCATTTGGATCCATTTTTCCGGCAACGGAAAACCCCTGACAAGGTGGACCGCCAAAAACAAGGTCAATACCCTGGTATTTCTTCAACTCATCCATGTGTTCGGTTAAATCTCCGCGAATCAGATTGACTTCGGGGTAATTGGTAGCGTAAGTATCACAAGCATCCTTATTCAGTTCGTTGGCACAAAGAACGCTTATACCCGCATTTTCAAAACCGATATCCATTCCACCGGCTCCAGTGAAAAGCGATACGGCAGTTATTTTGCTCATTGTAATATTCTCCTTATTTCACGCTTTCGGTGATACTAACGTTGAGTGCGCAAGGTGATACTTTATATGACCTTCACTTTTGCATTCAACGTACTAAAATTATACAGAAAGATGTGTCCTATAAAACGGACTCAGTTGTTTCATCGGGGACAGCCTCCATAATATCACCTACATCGCATTGCAGAGCTGCACAGATTTTCAAAATGACATCCGTGGTGACATTCTCTCCCTTACTTAATTTTGCAAGGGATGAAGAACTCACATTTGCGACTTTTCTCAAATCGGATTTTTTCATATTTTTGTCGATCAGTAATTTCCATAATTTGTTGTAACTCATCTTCATATTATTTCTGCTCCTCTTTATTCCAAGACCTACCATAAAGTTCACAGTTATTATCCGACAGTTGCAAAACACAGTTATCGTAAAGAATCCGCTGGGTCTCTGGACGACAATCCCCCTGCTTATCGTATGCGATGAAAATCTGTTTCCGGGTGGATGCGTAAATTCGCATGATTCCGTCCTCGACATCTTTTTCCAGATTCTTAAAAACAAGCGAATCGTGAGCAAGTGCCGGAAGCGCCGTGGTGAATAACACCGCAAGGTCGTATACAATCATTCCTTTATAGTTTGAGCCAGTGCCAGTATCGTCCGGTGTTTCAAATTTATAGCTGTCGTGCTTATTAAATTTGATATGCGGGGGTTTTCTATGCGTTTTGAAGAGAGTATCATTGAACTCCTTCATTTTGGCATTCAAAGCCTCTTCTATTTCCGCCAGAATACCCTCTATGCTACGGCGCAGTGCCTCTTCTGCCTTTGCTTTGGCATCCTGCAATTCTTTCTGGGTCAGGAATGCCTGGTTCTGTATTTTCAGCGCATCGATTTCCGCTTTCAGTTCGGAATGCCTGTCCAAAAATTCCTTAGAGATATTGCCCACAAAGCCGAGCTGGCGGATCTGTTCTCTAATTGCCTGGAGCTGTGTTTGCAAACTTTCAATTTCGGCCGCAATTGCTGCTCTTTCAATTGCAAACTGTTCATCCAGAATCTTGGCCAATTTCTGATGGTATTTTTCAACCTCATACAGCTTTCGCAGGTTGACCCCAGGGAAGAACTCCTGCAATGCAGACATATCAGCCTCGGTGGGATAAAGACCATATTCCAGGCTCATATCAAGGAGACGCAGTTTTCTTTCCTTCGCCTGAATAGCGGCTTCCAAATTATATTTTTGCGTGACCAAACTTGCCTTCAGTTTGTTCTTTTCGATTTCCTCCTCCGTATGTCCCTTTTCTGCCTCTTCTGTCAAGGAGCCAAGTTGGAGTTCCAAATCACGAATTTTGGCCAGGTTTTCTTCGTATTTTTTGACGCCACCGACGAGGTTGGATACAAAGTCGTACTTTCTGGCCTGCCGGTATGCATCCAATTTCCTCTTGTGTTCATCAACAACGCTCTTGAATGCCTCGATATCCTTATATTTATCAAACAGCGTCAGAAGCATATTAATGGACTTTTCCATGTCCTGACCGGGGATTCCACGCAAAGGTCTGCGTTCATCTGTATTCTCTTTGCCGTAGATTCTGAAGAAACTACTGAGAGCAACCCGGAAGGACAGCCCAACAAAATCAATGCCGTACTGCCGCTTTAGCCAAGTGGTAAATTCTTCCTTGGTGTAGGTGTTGCCAGTAAACTCGTATTTGCTGTTACAAATAAATATCTTATCTGCGTCCCCGGTATTTCTTGCGAACCAGTAAGGCTTCCCATCGAAGGTGAACTCGAAAAAAATCGTATGATGCCCTTCCTGCCGTACACCGTCACTTTTGATATAGGTATCTCCACCGAATACAAAATCAATGGCAAGTAACGCTGATGATTTGCCGATTGACATTGCACCATCATCTTTTCCGAGGACAACATTCAGCCCTTCCTTGAACTCGATGGGCGGACGTTCTTTGCCCTGAATTTTAAACGCAGGCGAACTCATCTTTGTAAGCATAAGAACACCTCTCCTTCATCATTTATGTCTGTTGCCTGCAGTGCATACAGGCAATCCATGACGGACAAAAAATCCGTTGCTTCGTTCAGGAACGGTTTTACCCTATTGAACAGTTCATATACAGACAATGGTTGTTCCTGAATTTCTTTCAGCACTACGGGAATCAACGCCAAAGTGCTGTTTTTATATGAGTACAGTTTGTTAGGTAATTGCATCGAACACCTCGCAGCTCTGAATGAAATAGGAAACGACAATTTGACAGTAGGTGTCCTCCTGCAGGGTTACCCTGTGTATTTTACCAACGATCTCATTGAAAATTTCCACATTCGATTTCTTGGCTTTCTTTAATCTTTTGTATATGGCGTGCATCTGATCCTGCACCTCGTCATAATCGATTTCGCCGCGCTTATCGAGATTTATCATAATTTCACGGATACGCACGAAATAGGTCATAACAAAGTAATTCACTTGGCTGTAAAGCACAAAATTATCAGAAGGATTCAGTTTCTGCTTGATTTCCTTCGGCTCAAGGGATGCCTCCGCAAGGTCTTTCTCCTTGAGCTTTTTTATTTTTCCAATAACACCTGCAATCCCTCTTTCCAAGGGAAGATCGTCAAGTAGTGTCACACTGTGGCTGTGCGTTTCCAGAACTTTTTTAATCCCTTGTAATTCTTTGCGTACTGTTTTACTGTCATCGAGTGAATATGTAGCATAGCATTGCGGACAAAGTGCCAGAAGATTTGATATCTCTGGTGCTTTTTCTCTATCGATAAGCCCCACCTCATACGAATCGATCGCTCTGCCTGCATTGGTTTTCGTAAGAGTACGCCCACAACCAGGGAATGGACAATAATGCCCAACCTCATTTAGCAGATAGGGACCAAACTTGGATTTTAAGTCTATGGCAATCTGTTGCTGCTTCTGTTGCTCCAATTCGTTCTTCGGAGCAAGTCCGGCGGCATTGCGAATAATTTCCAGAAACCATGCTGCAGTTTTCTCTGCCACATTTGCACCGTTGATTTCAGCATCGTAAGCAGAAAAATCATCCGCCAAAAGAGATCTCGTTTCAATCGGTCGGCTGTTCAGACTTTCGACATAATTTTCTGTCGAAAGTCTATAAACGATCTGCTGTGCAAATTTCTTCGGAATAGTTCTTTTCGCATAACTCCTCAACGATGCATCCTTGGTTTTCTTTGTTGCAGGGTCCTGCGGCGTACCCCATTCTTCTTCGGGAACATCTGTAATCATAGCAAAAAGGTCACGAAAGAACTCCGGCACATCATAGCCATCAGATATTCGATTTTTAAGTGTTGAGAAGAAAATCTTAAACTCCATGATGTAACTCCTTTCCTGTGACTTGTACCATGTTGTACCACGCAGTGCCAAACCATCCCCAGATTGAAAAAACCATTTTATATAATTTAGGTGACATATGGGACAGCCCTCCTTGTGGGTACAGAGATGTTTTTGTATTATACCACAAAACTGTCCGTTTGTCAAATCGCTTGTTTGAGATACGGACATTTCAAAACTCTAAAGGACATTCATGCAGCGAAAAGGACACTCTCAAACTGGCAAAGCCGCTATCCATCGCATCGTCTGATCTACGATGGCTCAATAGTGAATGGCGGACAAGTTAATACACACAGCGCCTATTGAGCGGGTTGCTGCAATCCGAAACGGAGAGATTCGTTTGGACTGCGGTTTGCTTTTTGCACCCATTTTGCATTGGCACTGACGTTCCTCCGTTTCGGGATCACCGAAAACGGAGGAATATTTAATGAAAACCAATGAAAATCAGAAGTCAACCCGTGAGTACAAGGTCTATATCCACCACATCAAGACCTGGGTGGAAGTGACCGAAGAGCAGTATTACGCATATTACCGTGATATTTGGGCTACCCGTAAACGCGCCCAGGCGCACGGTCAGTGTATGTGTCCCAAGTCCAAGACCTGGATGTGCGATGGCGACTGCCTTGCCTGTGAGTTCCGAGCCGCCGGAGATAACCTCTCTCTGGATTACACTGTCGAGGACAGCGAGGGTAACCAGAAAAGTTGGGCAGATGACCTGCCGGACGATACCCTGGACGCACAGTCTATCATGGAGGATCGTGAACTGCTTTGCGCCCTATACCAGAAGTTGCAGGAACTCGACCCCGAGGGTCGCCGTATCTGTGAACTGATTATGGAAGGTAAATCCGAGAGGGATATTGCTTCCATCATGGGCTATAACAACCAGAGTGCTGTGAATTACAGAAAACAGAAAGCCTTTGACAGACTGCGTGTTCTGCTCGAAGACTACATCTAAACACCTGCTCCAGTCATCATTTCGGTGACTGGAGATTTTTTTGAAATTTTTCTGTGTTTCTCTGTTCAAACGCATACCTCACCTCCAGTGGGTAGTGGAAAGAGCAAAAAACGACATCGCTCCTTCCAAGGAGGTGAACAGAATGTACGAAGCCCAGCAGAAACACGGCACCGGCGCCGACCAGGAACTTATCGATGTTCTTACGGCCATCAGCGTGGTGTCCAAGCGACTGGCTATGAAGCTGGCGCTGATTCAAAGTCAATCTACGGAAGGAGGAAAACAGGATGAGCAAAATGAGCGATATGGCTGCGACCATCGAAGAGCTGCGTACTGCTGCTGCCGCTATTAACGATGCCGCCAATTGGCTTGCAGAGATGTTCAGCGGCGCAGGTGATGTGGAACCGGCTGCTCCTGCCGAACCCGCACTGACTTTAGAACAGGTCAGAGCCGTTCTTGCAGATAAGTCCCGCCTGGGTCATACCGCAGAGATCCGCTCCCTGCTCCAGAAGTACGGTGCCGCCAAGCTGTCCCAGATCGACCCCGCCCACTACAAGGCACTGCTTGCCGATGCGGAGGTGCTGACTGATGGCAAATAAACACGCTGTTCTGTCGGCATCCTCTTCCGAACGGTGGCTCAACTGTCCGCCTTCCGCTCGTCTCTGCGAGAACTACGAGGACAAAGGCAGCGATTATGCCGCCGAGGGCACCGATGCCCACACCCTCTGCGAGTTCCGTTTGAAGCAGGCTCTGGGGATGCCCGCAGAAGATCCCATCGAAAACCTCTCCTGGTACAACGAAGAGATGGAAGAATGCGCTGCCGGATATGCCGCCTATGTGGTGGAACTTCTGGAAACCGCAAAGCAGACCTGCTCCGACACTGTGGTCATGATCGAACAGAGGGTGGACTTCTCCCGTTGGGTTCAGGACGGTTTCGGAACCGCCGACTGCATCGTTATCGCTGACGGTGTGATGAACATCTGCGATTACAAGCATGGCAAGGGTGTCGAGGTTTCCGCTGTGGCAAATCCCCAGATGATGCTGTATGCCCTGGGTGCCCTGGAAATCTTCGATGGAATCTACGACATCGATACCGTCCGCATGACCATCTTCCAGCCCCGGAAGTCCAATGTCAGCGTGTACGAGATGGAAAAGGCCGATCTGTTTGAATGGGCAGATACCGATCTGACCCAGAAAGCGAAACTGGCCTATGAAGGTCAGGGCGATTTCCACTGCGGTGAATGGTGCCGTTTTTGTAAGGCAAAGGCCGAATGCAGAGAGCGCGCCACCGCCAACCTGGAACTGGCTCGGTACGATTTCCAGACCCCTGCACTCCTCGATGATGAGGAAATCGCAGACATCCTCGGCAAAGTCGATGCGCTGACCGCCTGGGCGTCCGATGTGAAGGAATACGCGCTTCAGCAGGCTATCAGCGGTAAGGAGTGGTCCGGGTGGAAACTGGTTGAAGGCCGTTCCAATCGCAAGTACACCAGTGAAGCTGTTGTTGCCGCCACCGTGGAGAGTGCAGGCTTCGACCCCTACGAGCGCAAAGTCCTCGGTATCACTGCAATGCAGAAGATGCTCGGCAAATCCCGCTTTGAGGAACTTCTCGTTCCCTACATTGAAAAGCCGCAAGGCAAACCGACGCTCGTGCGGTCGAGCGACAAACGTCCGACGATGAATACCGCAAAAAATGATTTTATGGAGGAATTTTAATATGTCTACTAACACAACCAGAGTCAACAACCCTATGAAGGTCATCACCGGTCCCGATACCCGTTGGTCTTATGCCAATGTCTGGGAACCCAAGTCCATTAACGGCGGCACTCCCAAGTACAGTGTCAGTCTCATCATTCCCAAGTCCGACACCAAGACTGTCGCAAAGATCAAGGCGGCAATCGAAGCTGCCTACCAGGAGGGTCAGTCCAAGTTGAAGGGCAACAGCAAGAGCGTACCCCCTCTGGCTGCCATCAAGACCCCTCTGCGCGACGGTGATATCGAGAGACCCGATGATCCCGCCTACGCTAACGCTTACTTCATCAACGCCAACTCCGCTACTGCACCCGGCATCGTGGATGCCGACCGCAACCCTGTGCTGACCCGCTCCGAGGTATACTCCGGCGTGTACGGCCGTGCAAGCATCAATCTGTACGCATTCAACAGCAACGGAAACAAGGGTATCGCCTGTGGCCTGAACAATCTGCAGCTCATCCGTGCCGGTGAACCTCTGGGTGGTAAGGCAAGTGCCGAGTCCGACTTCGCAACCGATGCGGATGACGACTTCCTGGCTTAATGGAGGTGCGACCATGACTGAATTTCAGGAACTGATGCTTTACACCTGCTTCGGAGCCATGACCGGCGTGTTTATCGCAGAAATCATCTTCATCATCGTATCTGCGGTGAGTTGGGTGAAGGACAAAATCCGTAAGCGCAAGGAAGCCAAGAAAACCAAGGAATCCGCCACAATGGTGGACTAACGCACCAACGGGGCGGCGGGGATCAGTCTCTGCCGCCCTTATTCCCGTTGAAAGGACAATGATATGAAAACTCTCTCAATCGATATCGAGACTTACGGCGATCAGCCACTTGCAAAAACTGGCGTGTACCGCTATGTGGAGTCCCCGTATTTTGAAATACTGCTGTTTTCCTATAGCGCGGACGGCGGTCCCGTGCAACTGGTCGACCTTGCCTGCGGAGAACAGTTCCCCGCCGACATTGTTGCCGCTTTGGAGAACGATTCTGTAACCAAGTGGGCCTTCAACGCCAACTTTGAACGCATCTGCCTGTCTCGGCACCTGGGTTATCCCACTGGAGACTACTTGGAGCCGGATTCATGGAAGTGTTCTATGGTGTGGGCGGCTACAATGGGACTGCCGCTTTCTCTGGAAGGTGTCGGTTCGGTGCTTGGACTTGAAAAGCAAAAATTGACCGAAGGCAAAGACCTCATCAAATATTTCTGCCAGCCCTGTGCGCCTACCAAGTCCAACGGTCAGCGCACCCGCAACCTTCCGGCTCATGCCCCGGACAAGTGGTTGGCTTTCAAAAAATACAACATCCGTGATGTGGAGACTGAGATGTCCATTCAGGCTCGGCTTGCCAAATATCCTGTGCCGGACAGCGTCTGGGACGAATATCACATCGACCAGGAAATCAATGACCGTGGTGTTGCTCTGGATATGGAACTGGTGCAGCAGGCCATTCAGATGGATGGCAGGTCCCGCTCCGAACTGACCCAGGCAATGAAGAAACTGACGGCTCTGGAGAACCCCAACTCTGTGCAGCAGATGAAGCAGTGGCTTTCGGACAACGGCATGGAAACTGACACCCTCGGCAAAAAGGCGGTGGCTGAAATGCTAAAGACTGCGCCGCCGGAATTGCATAAAGTTCTGACCCTCCGTCAGCAGCTTGCCAAGTCCTCGGTGAAAAAGTACCAGGCAATGGAGACTGCTGTCTGTGCTGATGGTCGCGCCAGAGGGATGTTCCAGTTCTATGGTGCCAACCGCACAGGTCGATGGGCGGGTCGCATCATCCAGATGCAGAATCTGCCCCAGAACCATTTGGTGGATCTGGCAGAAGCCCGTGCCCTTGTTCGCTGCGGTGATTTCGATGCTCTGGAAATGCTCTATGAGGATGTGCCGGACACCCTGTCACAGCTTATCCGCACGGCATTCGTCCCCAGAGCCGATGCCAAGCTGATCGTGGCGGACTTTTCTGCCATTGAAGCCCGTGTCATTGCGTGGCTTGCCGGAGAAGAGTGGCGGCAGAAGGTTTTTGCCGAAGGTAAGGACATTTATTGTGCTTCCGCTTCACAGATGTTCGGTGTCCCTGTTGAAAAGCACGGTGTTAACGGTCACCTCCGGCAGAAAGGTAAAATCGCAGAACTGGCCCTTGGCTATGGCGGATCGGTCGGTGCTTTGAAAGCAATGGGCGCCTTGGAGATGGGGCTTTCCGAAGAGGAACTGCCGCCTCTGGTGGATGCGTGGCGGCAGGCTAATCCCAACATTACAAAAATGTGGTGGGATGTTGACCGCGCTGCGATGGAAGCGGTGCGCTATAAGCACACAAATGAGACCCACGGCATTGAATTCTCCTACAGGAGCGGGATGCTCTTCATTACGCTTCCGTCCGGCAGACGGCTTGCCTATGTAAAGCCCAAGATCGGCACGAACAAATTCGGCGGTGACTGTATCACCTATGAAGGTATCGGTGGCACAAAAAAATGGGAACAGCTGGACAGCTATGGTCCCAAGTTCGTGGAGAACATCGTGCAGGCAACTGCAAGGGACATCCTATGCTATGCCATGAATACGCTCCGCTGCTGCTCCATTGTGATGCATATCCACGATGAAGTTGTCATCGAAGCGGATCGCAGGATGTCTCTGCAGGCAGTCTGCGAACAGATGGGCAGAACTCCGCCCTGGGCGGTGGGACTGTTGCTCCGTGCCGATGGTTATGAAACAGATTTTTATAAAAAAGATTGATGCTTTTGTGTTCAAAACGGGGCTTCACCTCCAGTGGGTAGTAGAGATGGCGGTGAAGCCCATCGTGAAAGGAGTCCTGTATGAGTGTAGATAAATTCAACAGCGAGGGTTATTACGACCCAACCGCATACGAAGCCATGTCCACCGTAGAAAAAGAAGAACGGGCGCTTCGTGCATTTCGGCCTATCGTGTATATCTGCTCTCCCTATGCCGGAGAAATCGAGAAAAATGTAAAGGCTGCCCAGGGATACAGCCGCTTTGCGGTGGAAAAAGGCTATATCCCCATAGCACCGCACCTACTGTTTCCGCAATTTCTGAATGATGCCAACCCCAAGGAACGGCAGCTTGGTCTGTTCTTCGGCAACGCCCTCATGAGCAAATGCTCCGAAGTCTGGGTGTTTGGCAGTCGCATCTCTGCCGGAATGGAAGCAGAGATCAACCGTGCCAAGTGGAAGAACTACCGCTTGCGTTATTTTACTGAAACCTGCGAGGAGGTACACCATGTTTGCAATAACTGAAGGAACCAGAAAAGTGTACGGTAAGGAAATCACCACCTACACCAGAGAAATTTACAGCGCCAATGTCCTGGAAGTCGAAGCAGGCACCAATGGATTCCAGGGTGGCGACAGTGGTCACGGCAGGCGGGCCTACATCCCCCTAGAGGATATGGGTTCTACCGATATCCGTGTTAACCCCTTGGGGCGAGACGGTGATGAGGGTTTTGAACTGTTCCTCGGCGGTGACTGCGAACTGGAAACCATGATCCGTGCGCTCAAGTTTATCACAAAAGCCCTGGAGGACGGTGCCAAGGAGGTGCATGACTGATGTTCACCCTGTATAGTGCGGATTTCATCAATGCCCCAAGCAATTGCTCCTATCCCCATAAAGTCGAGGTGACCGACTCCGCTAACTTTGCGGATGCGGTCAGCCGCGACTATGTCTGCGCCGAGTACATGAACCATTACCGCAACGGCGATAATTTCCTCGGCTCGGACTGCCTGCCCGTGGACTGCGACAATGACCACTCCGAGAACCCTGCCGATTGGGTCACTCCGGCTGATGTTCAGGCGGCTTTCCCCGGCATTACCTTTGCCGTTCACTACAGCCGCTTCAATATGCGTGAGAAAAACGGCAAACCCGCTCGTCCCAAATTCCACGTCCTGTTTCCCATTGAGTATATGACAGACGCCGCCGCATACAGCGAAATGAAGAAACTGGTCAATATCATTTTCCCGTATTTCGATACCAAAGCCCTGGATGCTGCCCGTTTCTTTTTCGGAACGGCGAACCCAGAGGTCGAACTGTACCCTGGTGAAATGACCTTAAGTGATTATCTGTCCGCAGAGGATTTTGATGCGGATATGCCCGGTGGTTCCCACGGCGGCACGCAGGTCATTCCCGAAGGTAGCCGTAATGCCACCATGTCCCGCTTTGCCGGTCGCGTCATAAAGAAATATGGTGACTGCGAAGAAGCATTCAACTGCTTTATGGAAGAAGCGGATAAATGCACCCCTCCGCTGGAACAGCAGGAACTGATGACCATCTGGCACAGCGCCCAGAAATTCTATGCCAAGGTTCAGCAGCAGGACGGATATGTTCCTCCCGAAGTATACAACGATGATACGTCCTATAAACCGGAGGACTTCTCTGATGTGGGACAAGCCGAGGTTCTGGCAAAGCACTTCTCCGGGGAACTGCGTTATTCTCCGGCAACCCACTACATCCGTTACAACGGCCGTTACTGGCAGGAAACCGAACCCGGCTCCCAGGCTGTTGCCCATGAACTGACCCGCCGCCAGCTGAAAGAAGCAACTGCGGATATGCTATCCGCCCTCTCTGTTCTTAAGACTTGCGGTGCCCAGGAAATTCTGAACAACAACAGCAAAGCCAAAGCCGAAGGCATGATGAACGAGGAACAGATGGAAGCCTACAAAGCCTTCCTCGCCGCAAAGGCATATCAGTCCTATGTCATTCAGCGCCGTGCATCCAAGAACATCACCGCTACGCTGAAGGAGTCCCGTCCAATGCTCGAAATCACTCCGCAGGATCTGGACGCCAACCCTTACTTGCTCTGTACCCCGGATGCTACTTATGACCTCCGCCTCGGTATGGCAGGTGCAAGGGAGCATTCGCCGGAGGACTTCATCACCAAGACCACCACTGTTTCTCCCGGCGACCGTGGCAAACAAATCTGGCTCGACTGCCTGAACACCATCTTCTGCGGTGACCAGGAACTCATCGACTATGTGCAGATGATTTGCGGCCTCGCTGCCGTCGGCAAGGTTCAGGTCGAAGCCCTCATCATCGCATACGGTTGCGGTCGTAACGGCAAGTCCACCTTCTGGAATTCCGTGTCCCGTGTCCTGGGTCTGTACAGCGGCAATATCTCTGCTGACACGCTGACCTTCGGATGCCGCCGCAATGTGAAGCCGGAGATGGCCGAGGTCAAGGGCAAGCGTCTGCTCATTGCCGCCGAGATGCAGGAAGGCGCTCGACTGAACGATTCCACTGTGAAGCAGCTCTGCTCCGTGGATGACATTTTTGCGGAAAAGAAGTACAAGGACCCCTTCAGCTTCTCTCCGAGCCACAGCCTGGTGCTGTATACCAACCATCTTCCCAGAGTCAGTGCTTCCGATGACGGTACATGGCGCCGCCTTATCGTTATCCCGTTCAATGCCAAGATTGAGGGCAAAAGCGACATCAAAAATTACGGTGACTACCTGTATCAGAACGCTGCCGAGAGCATTCTTGCCTGGATCATCGAAGGTGCCAAGAAGGTCATTGACCTGGGCTACAAGTTTCCCGTTCCCACTATCGTGCAGAAAGCCATTGATGACTACCGCAGCCAGAACGACTGGTTCGGTAACTTCCTGGCGGAAAAGTGCGAGGTTGGTGACGGTCTGAAGGAAAGTTCCAGTACCCTTTATCAGGCATACCGCAACTATTGCCTTGATTGCAATGAGTATGTGCGTAACACCGCAGATTTCTACCTTGCCTTGGAGAATGCGGGTTTTGAGCGTTTGGTGCTGAACCGCAAGCGTTATTTTAAGGGTCTGAAGCTGAAAACAGATGATGGCGACTTTGAAGATTTTCTGAATTAACCGGGACTATGACAAGGTGTATCAAGGTCTATTACAAAAGTCTCTTAAGGGAAAAATTCAAGAAAAAACCATAAGAAAGAGTTTAGTAAATGACATTGATACACCTTGCACATGGTCAGAAAAACGAATGGAGAAAACATTATGAGAGAAAAAGCAATCGAGCAAAAATTAACGCTGATGGTAAAAAAGCAGGGCGGCATCTGTCCAAAGTTCGTTTCTCCTGGATTTGATGGGATGCCGGACAGAATCGTTCTTTTGCCCGGTGGCTGTATGGCTTTTGTGGAAGTAAAGGCCCCAGGGAAAAAACCACGGGCATTGCAGACCTCCCGCCACACACTTTTGCGAAGGTTGGGGTTCAGGGTCTATGTCCTGGACGGCGAAGAGCAGATCGGAGGGATTCTTGATGAGATATGCACCGCATGACTACCAGGCTTATGCCATCAACTACATCGAGACCCATCCCATCGCTACCGTCTTTCTGGACATGGGTCTCGGCAAAACGAGCATCACCCTCACGGCTATCAGCAACCTTCTGTTTGACAGCTTCGAGGTTCATCGGGTTCTGGTGATTGCACCGCTGCGTGTGGCACGGGACACATGGACGGCTGAAGTCGATAAGTGGGATCACCTTCAGAACCTCATCTGCTCCGTGGCTGTCGGCACAGAGGCAGAACGCAAAGCTGCCCTGATGCGACCCGCCGATATTTATATTATCAACCGTGAAAATGTGCAGTGGCTTGTGGAGGAAAGCGGCATCCCGTTCACCTTCGACATGATCGTGATTGACGAACTGTCCTCCTTCAAAAACCACAACACAAAGCGGTTCAAGTCCATCCTGAAAGTCAGACCCAGAGTCAGCCGCATCGTAGGACTGACCGGCACTCCCGCCTCCAATGGTCTGATGGATCTGTGGGCAGAGTTTCGTATCCTGGATATGGGTCAGCGGTTGGGGCGTTTTATCACCAAGTACCGTACCGACTACTTCATGCCGGACAAACGGAATGGTCAGATCATCTACTCCTACAAGCCTCTGCCGTATGCGGAGGATGCCATCTACAGGCAGATTTCCGACATCACCATTTCCATGAAATCCACAGACCATCTGCAAATGCCGGAACTGGTCACCAGCGAATATACGGTTCATCTCTCCGATGAAGAGCGGGAGCATTACGATGAACTGAAGCGTGAATTAGTGCTGACCCTGGGTGACGGCGAAATCACTGCCGCCAACGCAGCATCCCTCTCCGGCAAGCTGTCCCAGATGGCAAACGGTGCAATCTACGATGATGGCGGTGAGGTCATCCGTATCCATGACCGCAAATTGGACGCGCTGGAGGACATCATCGAAGCGGCAAACGGAAAGCCTGTCCTGGTGGCATACTGGTTCAAACACGATCTGGAACGCATCACCGCAAGGCTGAAAAAACTGCATATCCCGTTTTCCCGTCTGGATGACTCCAATAGCATCCGCAGATGGAATAACGGCGAAATCCCGGTGGCGCTGATCCACCCCGCATCGGCTGGACACGGTTTGAATCTCCAATCCGGCGGCTCCACGCTTGTGTGGTTCGGGCTGACATGGAGTTTGGAACTGTATCAGCAAACTGTAGCCCGTCTGTGGCGACAGGGTCAGACCTCCGAAACTGTGGTGGTTCAGCACATCGTAACAAAGGGCACCATTGACAACCGCATCATGAAAGCCCTCTCCCAGAAGGAGCATACCCAGACGGCATTGATCGATGCCGTAAAAGCGGACTTGAAAATCTGAGACAATCTATGAAAATCCGTGCCAATCCGAGGATCTCAAAATATCGGAGGTACGAATATGGAACCTTATCAGGCATTAGCCAACGCCATTGTAGAACTGGCCGTAAAAGACTACAAAAAAGCCCTCAAACAGCACTTCCGCTTTCCCAATAACAAGGATTACGCAAATGAGGTTGCATCATTGGAGCGTTTTTTCCGTTCCGGCTGGTATGGGATACTGACCAACCTTGATGGTGAAGTCCTTATGACGGGTGTCCGCCGTATGGTGCGACAGGAGGTGGCGGCATGACAGCAAAGGAATTTCTGAACCAGGCATATCTGTTGGATCAGCGGATAAAAAGCAAATCCGAGCAGATACAGTCGCTGAATGAACTCGCCACCAGCTGTACCGCCACTATGACGGGAATGCCCCATAACCCCAACCGCAGCACTTCCCGTATGGCAGATGCCGTATGCAAAATCATCGATTTACAGAATGAAATTGCAGCGGATATGGACAGGCTGATTCAGACCAAAAAGGACATCGTGGATGTCATTGCCCAGGTCGCAGATGTGGAACTGCGTATCCTGTTGGAGCAGCGGTATCTCTGCGGTGCAACATGGGAAGAAATCACCATGAACCTTTACCACAACCGCCGTTGGATATTCCGGCTTCATGACAAGGCACTGGCTGTGGTGCAGGAAATTCTCGACCGCCACGAAACAAGCCACTAAAAGCCACTATAATGCACCCTCGCTTTATGATATCATTATAATGCGAAGAAAATATGGAACGGCCTCACGGGAGCAATCCTGTGGGGCTTTTTTCGCATAAAAATAACGACCACCCTTTCGGGTGGCCGGGAGTTTTGCGGCATACCTGCCGGGCAGTTTTACTTGAGTGACTTTAGCAATGCAAAAACGATTCTGAAATATTTAACTATTTCTAACGCCTGCTATGCGACTGTTTCAAGCTTGGGACTTACCGCCAAGATACCCTTCTTCATCATCCAGCACAAGGCCTACAGAATCAGAACGGTGGCGGTAAGTACGATATAGCCAATATTGATGACGTCCATTTTCGTTACCTCCATACCCAATACTCAAAGCCGGAACCCGTCTTTGGCAGAAATAATCATATCACAAATTTCCCCAAAAAGATAGGCGAGAAATCGGCGAAACACAGAGAATGGAGGTGTGATTTATATGGGCTATCGCAAAGTAAGCTATTTAGAACAGGTTTGGTACATCATCAAGTACAAGCTGGGCGCATTATTCCGTAGGAGGTGAACCCATGCCAACCAAACCCAAACGACCATGTTCTTACCCCGGTTGTCCCAACCTTACGGATGGACAGTACTGTGCCGACCACGCTGCTGTCGCCCGCAAACAGTATAACAAGTACCAGCGTGACCCGGACATCAACAAGAAGTACGGCCGTGCCTGGAAACGCATCCGTGACCGACACATCAGTCAGCATCCTCTCTGCGAGGAGTGTGAGAAACAAGGCAGGCTTGTTCCTGCAGAAGAAGTGCATCACAAAAAGCCCATTTCACAGGGCGGCACTCACGCAAGGGACAATCTGATGAGCCTGTGTCGTTCCTGCCACACCAAGATCCACCACGAAATTGGTGACCGTTGAGGTTGCGCCTACATTTTATGCGCAACCTCCTGCCTGGTAGGGGCGGTCAAATCTCCAGGACTAAAAAATGCGTGCAGCGGCCTGGGGCTTCGTGTTGAAAATCGCAAAAGTTTTAGGGGGAATAGACCCCGGCACAAAGGAGGTGTGAAAATATGGGCCAAAGAGGACCTAAACCCGGCTCCGGCGGCAGACCGAAAAAGGCTATCGCGGATAAGATTGCGGACGGTAATCCCGGCAAAAGACCGCTGACTGTAATTGATTTCAAAGACAGCGCGGCTGACCTGGAAGGACAGGCTATGCCCAAGCCATCCGAGTTCCTTTCCGCAAAACAGAAAGACGGCTCCACACTCTGTGCTGCCGAGATTTACGAAAATGTATGGAAATGGCTATCCGACCGTGGATGCGTTGCCATCGTATCTCCGCAGCTGATTGAGCGTTTTGCTATGGCAAGTGCCAGATGGATTCAATGTGAAACCATCACCAGTGAGTTGGGCTTTCTGGCAAAGCACCCCACTACGGGTGCTGCGATTCAGTCACCCTATGTGGCTATCGCAAACACATACATGACCCAGGCGAACCGTCTATGGTCAGAGATTTTTCAGATTGTCCGTGAGAACTGCACCGGCGAATACGCTGGCAGTAATCCCCAGGATGATGTGATGGAACGATTGCTTCGTGCAAGGAAAGGAAATGGTTAACTATGTTTGAGAAAGTAAATCCCGCCCATCCCGATAAGGTGGCGGACAGAATTGCCGGTGCCGTTGTGGACATCGCATACGAAACCCAAATCGACCCCAAGGTCGCCGTGGAGGTTCTCATCGGTCATGGCGTCTGCCATATCATCGCAGAGACCTCCGCAAAGCTGAATAAGAAAAAGATGGTTGCCGCAGTGCATCGCATTGCCGGAAATTTGGATGTCGACCTTGTGGTCGTTCCCCAGGACGCACACCTTGCTCGTAACCAGGCTGATGCCATCCGCTGCGGTGATAACGGCATCTTCAAGGGTATGCCTATGACCGAGGAGCAGAAAACCCTCTCCGGCATTGCCCGCGATATTTATAAGGCTTGCTCTTTTGACGGCAAATACATCATTGACGGTGACCGCTTGATTATCTGCCAGAGCAATGCAAAGACCGACCATCTCCGTGAAATCTATCCCACCGCAGAAATCAATCCGCTCGGTGACTGGACCGGCGGCACGGATGTTGACACCGGAGCTACCAACCGCAAGCTGGGCAGTGATATGGCTGACTCCGTTACGGGTGGTGGTCTGCACGGCAAAGATCTCTCCAAAGCTGATGTCAGCGTGAATATCTACGCTTGGCTTAAGGCACAGGAAACCGGAAAGCCTGTGGAGTTCTGCTGCGCCATCGGTGATGAAACTGTCGGTGGCATTCCCTACGAGGAAATCGTGGAAACGGCAAGAGCCTACATCAAGTCCGTTGGTGGCTTTGAGGCATTTGCCGAGTGGGGTCTTGTATGATTATTGAGAAAAAGAACACGGCAGACCTTCTGCCTGCCGATTACAACCCCCGCAAAGACCTCAAGCCCGGAGATGCGGAATATGAAAAGCTGAAACGCTCCATTGAGCAGTTCGGCTATGTGGAACCCGTCATCTGGAATCAGACCACCGGCCGTGTGGTTGGCGGTCATCAGCGTCTGAAGGTGCTGATGGACATGGGCATGACCGAAGTGGACTGCGTTGTGGTGGCAATGGATAAGGAAAAGGAAAAAGCCCTCAACATTGCCCTCAATAAAATCAGCGGTGATTGGGATAAGGATAAGTTGGCTCTGCTCATTGCAGATTTGCAGGGTACTGACTTCGATGTGTCCCTTACTGGTTTTGAGCCTGCCGAGATCGATGCTCTGTTTAAGGACACCCTCAAGGACGGCGTCAAAGATGATGATTTCGATGTAGGCGCAGAACTGGCGCAGCCCACCATAGCTAAGCCCGGTGACATCTGGACGCTCGGTCGCCACCGTTTGATCTGCGGTGACAGTACCAAGACTGAAACCTATGACCTTCTGATGGGTAGCACCAAAGCCAACCTGGTCATCACCGACCCTCCGTACAACGTCAACTACGAAGGCAGCGCAGGCAAAATCAAAAACGACAACATGGCTGACGAAGCCTTTTATAACTTCCTTCTGGATGCGTACACACAGATGCACTCCGCAATGGCGGATGACGCTTCTATCTATGTGTTCCACGCAGATACCGAGGGTCTGAACTTCCGCAGGGCTTTTGCCGATGCGGGTTTTTATTTGTCCGGCTGTTGCATCTGGAAAAAGCAGTCCCTTGTGTTGGGACGCTCTCCTTACCAGTGGCAGCACGAACCCTGTTTGTATGGTTGGAAGAAAAACGGCAAGCATCAGTGGTACACTGGCAGGAAGGAAACCACCATCTGGGAATTTGATAAGCCCAAGAAGAATGGTGATCATCCGACCATGAAGCCGATCCCGCTCCTGGCTTATCCCATTATGAATTCTTCCATGAGCAACAGCGTGGTACTCGACCCCTTCGGTGGTTCCGGCTCTACGCTCATTGCCTGTGAGCAGACCGACCGCATCTGCTACACCGTAGAACTGGATGAAAAGTTCTGCGATGTAATCGTGAAGCGGTACATCGAGCAGGTTGGCGGCGCAGACGGTGTTACCGTGCAGCGTGATGGTCTGACCTACAAATACTCCGAAGTGGAGGTACAACATGAATAATTTGACCCTGGGCAGTCTCTTTGACGGTTCCGGTGGTTTTCCGTTGGGCGGCTTGATTTCCGGCATCACACCTGTGTGGGCATCGGAGATCGAGCCGTTTCCCATTCGGGTCACTACCAAACGCCTGCCCTTTATGAAACATTACGGTGACATCTCCCAGATGGATGGCGGGAAGATCGAACCCGTGGACATTATCACCTTCGGCTCACCCTGCACGGATATGTCCGTTGCCGGTCGCAGAGCCGGATTGGAAGGACAGCAGTCCGTCCTTTTCTATCAAGCCATCCGCATTATTAAGGAAATGAGGTGTGCCACCAATGGCAAATATCCAAGATACATCGTCTGGGAGAATGTCCCCGGCGCCTTCTCCTCAAACAGCGGTGAGGACTTCAAAGCAGTCCTCGAAGCGGTCATCGGTGTCGCAGAGCCGGATGCCCAGGTGCCTATGCCTGAAAAGAACCGATGGCCCTATGCCGACTGCTACATGGGAGACAGATGGAGCGTTGCTTACAGAGTTCTTGACGCTCAATTCTGGGGAGTTCCCCAACGAAGAAAACGCATCTACCTTGTCGCAGATTTTGCAGATGGGCGTGCCTTCGACATACTTTTTAAGTCCGAAGGCCTGTCAGGGTATTCTGCGGAGGGCTTCCGCTCGTGGCAAAGAACTGCCGGAAGTGCTGCGGATCGCACTGGAACAGCAAGCCTATGCTTAAATGACCAGGGCGGGCAGCGTATGGATGTGACGGATGATGTAACCGCCACGCTCCGCACTGAAGCACACCATCCTCCGTGTGTTCTGGAATCCGCAGGATTCTGCACAGAGCATTCTGCCAAGAGTCGCAGCATTGGTTATGAGGAAGAAACTTCGCCAACACTCCGAGCAGGAGTCGTTCCTGCCGCTGTAGCCCTGGAAAACCATCCTGCCGATAGCCGCATTTCCATTTTGGAAGATAATAAGGTCCAAACCCTTACTTCCAGAATGGGGACTGGCGGTGGGAATGTTCCTCTGGTTATGGGAAATCATGTATGCGCATACGGGATCAGTGCAAAAGACAGCAACGCCATGAAATCCGCCAATCCTCACAGTGGGATCTACGAAGCCGAAACCTCCCGTACACTTGACGGCAACGGTGGTAACCCTGGATGCAACCAGGGCGGCATTGCCGTGGTGGAAAGTTACGCCATCCAAGGGTCGATGATCGGCAGAGATAACAAAAACGGTCCACAGGGTGATGGCATCAACGAAGAGGTCAGTTTTACTCTCAATACGGTCGACCGTCATGCCGTATACGCCATGACCACAGGAAGCTTCACCCAGGTTGCCGAGGATAAGGCTCCCACAGTGCTTGCCCGTGATTATAAAGACCCCACCGCCGTTTGCTATGGCATCGGCAGAGACACTTTCAACCAGGGCAAGAACGCAAAGTTCGCCCCCACCTTTGAAGAGGAACTTCAGCCCACCCTCGTTGCCAAAGGCCCCGGTGCCATTCAGAGCGGATACACCGTCCGCAGGCTGACTCCAACCGAGTGTGCCAGACTGCAGGGTTTCCCAGACTGGTGGTGTGATGACCTGGGCATTGCCGAACCTACAATGGAGGATATCCGTCATTGGTACGATGTGTTTGAAACTCACCGTAACATCGTGAGCAGTTCCACAAAGCCCAAGTCACTGAAGCAAATTGCCAAGTGGCTGCGTGACCCTCATTCGGATGCCGCTGAATATAAAATGTGGGGCAACGGTGTCGCACTTCCTTGCGTGGTTTTTGTACTTTCCGGCATCGTGTACTGTACACAATCCGAGTGCTGATAATTTGACACTCTTCTGTGGTTATAGGCCTTGATATTATTCGGTTTTAGAGCGAATATGTGACTACCAAATTTAAAGGAGGTCACACAATATGATTATCAACTACAACGTCAGCGGTTCCGACCGCAAGCAACTGGTCGCAGCCATTGCTGAACACACCGGCGAAAAAGCCAAATACCTCGGCGCACCCGGCTTTGCCTACCAGATCGGCGGTTTCACCGTCAGTGTGGATGGCAAGGTCACTATCGAGGACAACAGCACCGCCGCACCGCTCATCCACTTCCTGCGTGAGAAAGGCTTCCAGGCTGAAGACCCTCTGGCAGACTGCATCGCAGATGATGCCGATGAAGAGGTTGAAGCGGACGAAGCCTGCGGCATCTGCATCTCCATGCCCCGCGGTCTTTTCACCGATAGCACTCTGGAAAACCTCAAGGCGCTCATCGCAGCCAAGGGCAACCTCATCAAAAAGGCTCTGGGTGTGGATGACCTGCCGATTGAGGTCGCTGACGAGAAAGTTTCCTTCCCCTGGTTTCCGGCGGTGCCTACCCCAGAGGAACTGAAATCCTATGACACCTTCATCTGCAAACTGTGCGAAATGGCACGGAACGCAAAGCGAGTAGTGGCAAAGGAGAAGGAAACGGACAATGACAAGTATGCATTCCGCTGCTTCCTTCTCCGTCTGGGCTTCATCGGTGCAGAGTTCAAGACCGAACGCAAAATCCTGCTCCGCAACCTGGCGGGCAGTTCAGCCTTCAAAAGCGGTCAGCCCAAGGAGGTGGAAGTATGCGAATAATCTCCAGAGAAGCCTTACAAGCCCTCCGTGAGCGTTACCCAAAGGGTACACGGGTGGAACTGGTGCAGATGGACGACCCCCAAGCACCGCCTATCGGTACAAAAGGCACCGTAATCGGGGTTGATGATATTGGCAGCATTATGGTTGCCTGGGACACTGGTTCCGGCTTGAATGTAGCCTACGGTGTCGATGTTTGTCGAAAGGTGGCGAATACCGATGACCGATAAAATCCGAGAGCAGATCCTCGCAGTCCGCAAGACTGGTCGTACCAATATGTTTGATGTTCCGATGGTGCAGTACATCGCCAATGAAATGCGGTTCTATGAACTGGTGATTTTCCTTGAGGAGCATCGCTCCGAATATGTGAATTTCATCCTCACGGGCGAGTCATAAACTACACAATTTCACCCCGCAAGAACGGCTGAATAATCGTATAGTTTATTATCGCAAAACCCCTGGATATTATGTGCTTTCAGAGGTAATATGTGTCACACCGAAAGGGAAAACATAGAAAAAACGGAGGAAAACATTATGGAATTCACAACGATGGAACGACTGCAAATGAAAGTTTCCGCAAGCTACGGTGCGGTTCTCAAGTTCGGCGATAAGGTCTTTGTTACGGACTGCCACTGGAAAGGCGGTTTTACGGCAGAGATTTATGAGTTTGTTGAAACCCCCGATGAGACCGGGCTTGGCGACATCGAGTGCAGACTCGCCCCCCTGGGGAAAGACCGATGAGCGGTTCGCAGACAATGGCCACGCAATCGCCTGGTGCATGGCACAGGTTAAGTAAATCTGAGGAGGAAACATTATGGCAAAGACTGGACTGGAAATCATCAAGGCTCTGGACACCACAGCCGGAGAAATCGCAGAGATCATCAGCAAGGGGCACCCTCCCTTTGAAAATGGCGGCGCGGTTGCTTGCGACCTGGTCACCTGCGAACAGTGCTGGCTGGCATGGCTGACCACAGGAAAGCCGCCCATTCCCACCAAGAAGTAAAACAACATCACAGCCCTGGGATGGAGCCGAGAGGCTCTGTTCCTCGTATACGGAAAGTCGCACCGATGACGGTGGCGGCTATTTTTTATGCTCATTTGAAGGAGGTGACCGCATATCAGAAAGCTGAAAAAATACAAACCGACCAGGTTCATGTCCGAAGGCTCCTATTACGATAAGGATGCCGCTGACTATGCGGTCGGTTTCATTGAATGCCTTTGTCACACAAAAGGCACTTGGGCAAGAAAGCCCTTTGAACTGATCGACTGGCAGGAACAGATCATCCGAGACATTTTCGGAACGCTGAAGCCCAACGGCTACCGCCAGTTTAATACCGCATATATCGAAATCCCCAAGAAACAAGGCAAGTCCGAACTGGCCGCCGCTGTTGCTCTTTTGCTGACCTGCGGTGATGGTGAGGAACGCGCCGAGGTTTATGGCTGCGCTGCTGACCGACAGCAGGCATCCATCGTTTTCAATGTTGCCGCCGATATGGTTCGTATGTGTCCAGCTCTGGCAAAGCGTGTAAAAATCCTGGATTCCCAGAAGCGGCTTATTTATTTGCCCACGGGCAGTATCTACCAGGTGCTTTCCGCTGACGTCGGCAACAAGCACGGCTTCAACACCCACGGCGTTGTATTCGATGAGTTGCACACGCAGCCGAACAGAAAACTGTTTGATGTTATGACCAAGGGTTCCGGCGATGCTCGTATGCAGCCACTGTACTTCCTTATTACCACAGCCGGAAATGATACCAAGTCCATCTGCTATGAGATCCACCAGAAAGCAAAGGACATTATCGAAGGCCGTAAAATCGACCACACCTTTTATCCTGTTATCTACGGTGCGGATGAAAGCGATGATTGGACTGACCCGGAAACCTGGAAGAAAGCAAACCCCTCCCTGGGCATTACAGTGGGCATCGACAAGGTGCGTGATGCCTGCGAATCCGCCAAGCAGAACCCCGGCGAAGAGAATGCTTTCCGGCAGCTTCGCTTGAACCAGTGGGTCAAGCAGGCAGTCCGTTGGATGCCGATGGATAGATGGGACAAATGCGCCTTTGCCACCTCCGAGGATGACCTTGAGGGGCGCGTGTGCTACGGTGGTCTGGACTTGTCCTCCACCACAGATATCACCGCACTGGTTCTGGTGTTCCCGCCTGAATATGACGATGATAAATATATCATCCTACCGTATTTCTGGATTCCAGAGGATAACCTCGACCTGCGTGTCCGGCGCGACCATGTGCCGTATGATGTCTGGGAGCGGCAGGGCTTCCTGCAGACCGCCGAGGGAAATGTCGTTCACTATGGTTACATCGAAAAATTCATCGAGCGCCTGGGTGAACGCTACAACATCCGTGAGATCGCCTTCGACCGTTGGGGCGCTGTGCAGATGGTGCAGAACCTTGAGGGTATGGGTTTCACGGTAGTTCCTTTCGGACAGGGCTTTAAGGATATGTCCCCGCCGACCAAAGAACTGATGAAACTTGTGCTTGAGGAAAAGGTCGCCCACGGAGGGCATCCCGTTCTTCGATGGATGATGGATAATATCTTCATCCGTACCGACCCCGCCGGCAACATCAAGCCGGATAAGGAAAAATCCACAGAAAAGATTGACGGCGCGGTTGCCACCATAATGGCTCTCGACCGTGCGATCCGCTGTGGCAATGATACCAGTGCTTCGATCTATGACAGCCGAGGCATTTTGTTTATTTGAAGGGAGTGATGTGATATGGGTATCTTTTCCGGGCTGTTCAAATCCAGAGATAAGCCTGAAAACAGAACTGCGGGGAGTTCCTATGCCTTTTACCTCGGCGGCTCTACCTCCGGCAAGGCAGTAACAGAGCAGACTGCCATGCAAATGACCGCAGTGTATTCCTGTGTCCGTATCCTTGCAGAAGCTGTGGCGGGACTACCGCTGCACCTTTATAAATACACCGAAAATGGCGGCAAGGAAAAAGCACTCGACCATCCGCTGTACCGATTGCTCCATGATGAGCCGAACCCGGAAATGAGTTCTTTCGTATTCCGAGAGGCCCTCATGACCCATCTGCTCCTCTGGGGTAACGCATATGCGCAGGTCATCCGCAACGGCAAGGGTGAGGTTGTCGCCATCTATCCTCTGATGCCCAACCGTATGGCGGTGGACAGAGACACGGAGGGACATCTCTACTACACCTATTATCGTGGCGATGATGAAGCTATTAAAAACAAAGAATATGCGGTCACCCTGGCACCGAGAGATGTTCTTCACATTCCGGGCTTAGGCTTTGACGGCCTGGTGGGCTACAGCCCCATTGCTATGGCGAAGAATGCCATCGGCATGGCGATTGCCTGCGAGGAGTTTGGGGCCAAGTTCTTTGCCAACGGTGCTGCGCCCTCCGGTGTTCTGGAACATCCCGGCACCATCAAAGACCCTTCCAGGGTGCGTGATGCATGGCAGAGCCAGTTCGGTGGATCTTCCAATTCCGGCAAAGTTGCTGTTTTGGAAGAAGGAATGAAGTATACGCCGATTTCCATATCCCCGGAACAGGCACAGTTCCTTGAGACCCGCAAATTCCAAATCAATGAAATTGCTCGAATTTTCCGTGTCCCGCCTCATATGGTGGGTGACCTGGAAAAGTCGAGCTTTTCTAATATCGAGCAGCAGTCCCTTGAGTTTGTAAAATACACCCTTGACCCCTGGGTTATCCGTTGGGAGCAGTCCATCCAAAGGGCACTCTTGTCCCAGGACGAAAAGGCTGTATATTTCGTGAAATTCAACCTGGAAGGTCTGCTTCGTGGCGATTACCAAAGCCGTATGAATGGCTACGCCATAGGTCGCCAGAACGGCTGGATGTCTGCAAATGACATCCGCGAACTGGAAAATCTCGACCGCATCCCTGCGGAAGAAGGTGGCGACCTGTACCTCATTAACGGCAATATGCTCCCTCTGAAAGATGCGGGTGCTTTTGCAGATACAACCACCAACGATGACGGAAAGGAGGAAAAATTCGATGAAGAAGTTCTGGAATTGGCTGAACCAAGCGGACGCAGATCCATCCGCAGAGAGGGTTCTTGAACTGAACGGCACCATTGCCGAGGAAAGCTGGTTTGACGATGATGTCACTCCCGCCATGTTCAAGGCAGAACTGTTTAGTGGCAGCGGACCCGTTACCATTTGGATCAACAGCCCCGGCGGTGACTGCATCGCAGCCAGCCAAATCTATTCCATGCTTATGGACTACAAGGGTGATGTTACTGTCAAAATCGATGGCATTGCTGCCTCCGCAGCGTCTGTTATCGCTATGGCAGGCACCAAGGTGTTCATGGCACCCACCGCGCTGATGATGATTCATAACCCTGCCACGATGGCATTCGGTGACCATGTCGATATGAAAAAGGCTATCGATATGCTGAACGAAGTCAAGGAAAGCATCATCAATGCCTATGAGATCAGAACCAATCTGTCTCATACTCAGCTTTCTCACATGATGGATGATACCACATGGATGAACGCAAAAAAGGCTATCGAACTTGGCTTTGCTGACGAAATCCTTACGGACGAAAAGCGCGCCGCTCCCGCTGAAGCCTATGCATTCTCCGGCAAGACCATCGAGAAGGCACTCATCAACAAGATTTCTGCAAAAGCAAAGCCCAAGCAGGAATCCAAGCCCAAAGGTCGCAGCGTTGACGAACTCAAGGCTCGACTCCACACCATCAAAAAATTTCTGTAATTCAGGAGGAAATGTATATGAATATCGTTGAAATGCGTGAAAAGCGCACCAAGCTGTGGGCTACTATGGAAGGTTTCCTGGACACCCACCGCAATGACATGGGCGTTCTGTCCACGGAGGACGATGCTGTCTATGCCAACATGGAGAAGGAATTTGAAGCCCTCTCCAATGAGATTCGCCGTCAGGAGCGCCGTGATGCGCATGAGGCTGAACTCAGCAAGCCAATCAACCGCCCCATCACCGAAAAACCTGCCGCTGCTCCCAAGGCAGACGGTGTGGGCCGTGCATCCAATGCCTATAAGGAGGACTTCGGTCTTCACCTTCGTGGCAAGGCACTGGTTCACAATGTGCTGTCCACCACTCCCGATGAGGACGGTGGTTTTCTTGTGCCCTTGGAGTTCGAGCGTGACATCGTAAAGGCTCTGGACGAGGAGAACATCATTCGCCGTCTGGCAAAGGTGGTCACTACCTACCACGAGCGTAAGATTCCGGTTGCCCTGGGTCATTCCGTGGCGCAGTGGACAACTGAGAACTCCGCTTATACCGAGAGCAATCCTACCTTCGGTCAGAAGCAGATTGATGCTTACAAGCTGACTGACCTCTGCCGTGTCAGCGTGGAATTGCTCAAGGACAGCACTTTCGACATCGAGGCTTATCTGCGCCAGGAATTTGCCCGTGCTTTTGGTATTGCCGAGGAAGAGGCTTTCTGCGTAGGCAACGGAACTACTCAGCCCACCGGCATCTTTACTGAGAACGGCGGTACTGTGGGTGTTACCGCAGCGTCCGCTACTGCAATCACCGTGGACGAGATTATCAGCCTGGTTCACGCTCTGAAGGCTCCTTACCGCAAGAACGCAAAGTTCCTCATGAACGATGCGACTGTGGCTCTGCTCCGCAAGCTGAAGGATCAGAACGGTCAGTACCTCTGGCAGCCTTCCGTTCAGGCTGGTGTTCCCGACCGTCTGCTCGGCTACGAAATCTACACCTCTCCTTATGTTCCTGTTGCCCAGGCGGGCGCTCTCGCCATTGCCTTTGGTGACTTCAAGAACTACTGGATCGGTGACCGTGCCGGCCGTACCGTGCAGCGCCTGAACGAACTGTACGCTACCAACGGTCAGATTGGCTATGTGGCTACCGAGCGTGTTGACGGCAAGGTCATCCTGCCCGAAGCTATTCAGCTGCTTCAGATGAAGTCTGCGTAATGAATGGAGGTGGCGGTGATGGACGCTTTGCTTGAAAAAGTAAAACAGAATCTGATTCTCGACCATGCGGCGGATGATGCATTGCTGAAGGGCTACATTACCGCCGCTGTTTCATACGCGGAAAGCTATCAGCATATTCCGGCAGGCTTTTACAGCGAGAACTCTATGCCGCCCACCACCGAACAGGCGGTCATTATGCTGTCGTCCCACTTCTATGAATCCAGGGACGGTAGCACGGGCGGCTTTTTCGCTGACAATGTGCAAGCGGGTCAGCAGGTCTGGAACACGGTCAACCTTCTGCTTCGGCTTGACCGGGAATGGAAGGTGTGACCATGAGTTTCGGAAAAATGAATGGTTTTGCGGACATTGTTGCTACCAAACGGATCAAAGACAGCGAGGGCTTCTCCACTACGGTGGATGAAGTCCTCGCCTCTGTCCGTGTTTATCGAGAAGGTCGCCACGGCAGTCAGCGGTGGGCAAATCTCGCCACTTTCTCCGAGGCTACCGACCTTTTCCGTTTCCGTGTCATTCCCGGTGTAGGTATCACCACCGACCACATTATCGTGTGCAATGGCAGCCGATACGACATCGTATCCGTTGAGGATGTCAAAGGCCGTGGGATGTACATTGAAGTGCTGGCAAAAAGGAGTGAGCCTACCATTGGCAAAGGTTGATATCAAAATGCCGGAGGAGTTTTTGCAGAAAATCTCCCGTCTTGGCAGCGAATTTGATGACGTTGCCGAAAGCGTACTGGAAGCCGGTGGCGAGGTGGTCTTGGCAAGGGTCAAGGGAAATCTCTCCGGGGTCGTAGGTCAAGGCACAAAATACGACTCCCGATCCACAGGCGAACTGGAACGCTCCATTGGTCTGTCTCCGGCAAAGCTGGACAGGGACGGCAACCATAATGTCAAAATCGGCTTCGTTGACCCCCGTTCTGATGGTGACAGCAATGCAAAGATTGCCAACATCCTCGAATACGGCAAGCACGGTCAGCCCGCAAAGCCCTTTCTGAAACCAGCAAAACGCGCCAGTAAGTCAGCCTGTGAAGAGGCTATGAAACGCGCTTTTGAAGAGGAGGTCGGTAAGCTATGAGCCTTTTGGCAGATATTCATTCTGCAATGAAATCCCTGGGGATACCCGTAGAAACGGGTGTTTTTTCGGATAAAGCACCAAATGAATATGTGGTCGCAGTACCGCTTGTCGATACCTTTGACCTTTATGCCGATAATGACCCCGGTGTAGATGTGCAGGAGGTGCGTCTCTCCATTTACACCAAGGGTAATTACACGGCACTCAAAAATCGCATTGTCCGAAAACTGCTCTCCTGCGACATCACCATTACTGGGAGACAATACATCGGATACGAAACTGAAACCGGCTACCACCACTACAATGTGGATGCCGCCAATTACTACGAAATGGAGGAATAAGTCATGGCTACGATTGGTCTTGATAAACTGTTCTACGCTAAAATCACGGAGGATAACGAGGGCATTGAGTCCTACGGCACTCCGTCCCAACTGGCCAAAGCGATGACCGCAGACCTGTCTGTGGAACTTGCCGAGGCAACCCTGTACGCAGACGATGGTGCTTCCGAAATCGTCAAGGAATTCAAGTCCGGCACACTGTCCCTTGGTGTTGACGATATCGGTCCCATGGTGGCATCCGACCTTACCGGGGCTACCATTGACAAAAACGGTGTTGTGATTTCTGCCGGAGAGGATGGTGGTGAGCCTGTTGCCATTGGTTTTCGTGCAAAGAAGTCCAACGGAAAATACAAGTACTTCTGGCTTTACAAAGTGAAGTTCGGTATCCCCGCAACGGCACTGGCAACCAAGGGTGATTCCATTACCTTTAACAGCCCTACCATTGAGGGCACCATCCTTCGCCGTAACAAGCCGGATGCCAAGGGGCATCACCCATGGAAAGCCGAAGTCACTGAGGGCGATCCCAAGGTGAACGCGGCTACCATCACCAACTGGTATCAGGAAGTGTATGAACCTTCCTTCGATGCCGTTGAAACCAACTAATCAGGGAGGACTGACTTATGGATATGGAACGCTCTGCAAACATTACCATCGGTGATGAGGAATACACCCTGCTTCTGACCACCAAGGCTACCAAGGAGATCGCTGGACGCTACGGCGGTTTAGAGAACCTTGGTGACAAGCTGATGAAGTCCGAGAACTTCGAGATGGCTATCGGTGAGATTGTGTGGCTTATCACGCTTCTGGCAAACCAGTCCATCTTGGTTCACAATCTCAAGCACAAAGATGCTCCCAGAGAACTGCTTTCTGAAGATGTGGTGGAACTGCTCACCGCACCCGCCGATCTTGCGACCTACAAAGCCGCAATTACCGAAGCTCTCTATAGAGGCACTAAACGCAATATCGAAAGCGAGACAACCTCAAAAAACGCGCAAGTCGGGTAACGGTTTCTGATGAAGAACTGTTTACCCGGCTTCTTTATTACGGTCTTGCCCATCTGCATCTGTCACAGGATGAGGTGTGGCTGATGCCGTTTGGCTTGCTGCTCGATTTGTGGGAGTGCCACAAGCAGTATAACGGACAGGCTGCCCCGGCACATGAACACTTTATCGATGACATTATCCCGGACGGCATTTAAGGAGGTGACGGTATATGGCAGATAATTTCGGTCTGAAAATCGGTCTGGAAGGTGAAAAGGAATTCAAGAAGGCTTTGAGCGAGATCAACCAGTCTTTCAAGGTTCTCGGTTCTGAAATGAAACTCGCCACCTCCCAGTTCGATAAGAATGATCAGTCTGTGCAGGCTCTTACCGCACGGAATACCGTACTGAACAAGGAAATCGAAGCACAAAAGCAGAAAATCGAGACGCTTCGTGCCGCACTCAAAAATGCTGCGGAATCCTTTGGTGAAAATGACCGCCGGACACAGAACTGGCAGATTCAGCTTAACAATGCCGAGGCTGCTCTGAACGGCATGGAGCGTGAACTAAAGGACAACAACGAAGCCCTCGAACAGGCTGAAAACGGCTTTGATGAAGCAGGAAAAGAAGCCGAGGATTTCGGCAAAGAAATAGACAAAGCCGGTGATGAAAGCGAAGATGCCGGTGGCAAGCTGAAAAAAGTCGGAGAAATCGCGGCGGATGTCGGCAAAGCAATGGCTGCCGCTGTGGTG
>OGOP01000310.1_pt1 | contig 46536 bp, 53 predicted proteins | sample 1552591 | NCBI WGS metagenome assembly OGOP01 (sample SAMEA2580120, study PRJEB22360) | human gut metagenome | biome: human gut; feature: human-associated habitat; material: faeces | place: Denmark | collected 2008/2010 | reverse complement strand
AAGTTTAAATATCTCTGAATATCATTTCTCAAGAAAAATAGAATATCTAATAAAGAAATCAGAAGACCATTATTTTATAGATACAAAAAAGTCGGATTTATTTAAAAAGTGTTTGATTATTACGGTGCTTAGGTGTCAAAAAGGAATACATATTACTAGGCCTATAAAGAACTATATGAATCAATTTCAAAATATAGAATGGGTCGAAGATCTTAAAAATTATATTTTTGAAGATTATAAGGTGAATTTGACTAGATATGATACAGATTTTCTAATCTTTCCTTTTAATCTTGGTGATTTTAAACTGTCACATTATTATGAAGGAAGTGTGAGTTATATTTTGGATAGAATGATTAATGAAATATACAAAGAGTATCAATTCTATCTTGATAAAAATTTTATCAACAATGAAATATATACGCATTTTATTTATATGATTAATAGGAGTATTTTTAAATCCCCTATAAATATTTCTATCGATGAAAAAATAGAATTGAATTATCCTTTTGCTTATCAGATAGCTAAAAGCGCATGTGTTTATCTTGAAAAGGAGTTAAACACTCATATTTTTTATCAAGAAATAGGCTTTCTTGCTTTATATTTTCAACTGGCCATAAGAGCGAAATATGATGCTCCTAAAATAATAGGAATTATCAAAACGCCAGAAACATCTATGATGAAAATAGCAGAAGACAAAATGAGAGAAATGTTCAAAGGGGATTGCGAAATTATTGAAGTCAATCTTTCTGATGTGGGTAGTTTAGATATCTCCAAGTGTAGTGCTTTAATTTCTGCATTTCCAATTGAAGAACAAACAAATATTCCTGTTATTCAACTAAATAATATTTTTGATAATGACTATATTGAAAAAAGAGTAGATGAAGGACAAAGACAAAATCTGATACGAAATATTAATGTTGATTATAGTCCACATTTTGTTTTAGAAGATGGAGAGATAAGCTACGAAACATACGTATTTGAGATTTTGAACCGAATGAAGAATGAAGGAAAGGTTAATAATGATTTTATAAAGAAAGTCATAGATACAAAAAAAGAAAAATTTGGATCGGACTACACTTTTTTACCGCATGGTGTTAATAAAAAGTCAATGAAATTTATAGTTGATTTAAATATTATATATTCTCAAGAAATTAATAAAGTACTCTTTATTACTGTACTAGGAATACCAGAAAAGGTAGAAGATGAATCAAATTATTTAATAGTTCAAATTTATGATTTTTTATTTCATGTCATACATTTATTAAATCAAGCAAGTAAAAATCAAAGCATTTATTCAATACTTGAAGAAATTAAGAGAGAAGGAATTATAAATGGATAAGAACTTCTTAGTTATAGGAATTATGTTTTTTGTAGCTTATATTTTCCAGTTTATTTTTACTTTATTACAAACAAAAAATATAACGAATACATATTTAATGCTGTCAAAAAAATATAAGGGTAATTATTACATTGGAATGAATAAACGAAAAAAAATAGGCCTAAATTCCATTGTAATTATTGTTGTAGATCATTCTATGGTTATTAAAGAGTTGCATGCAATGAAAGGAATATTCGTAACTTCTAGAATGAAACCAATCATAGTGAAAGGAGAGATAAAAATAAACGAGCTGTCTAATGAAAAAGAAATTTTGGAAAAGAAATTAGGTAAAAAAGTTTATATGGCATTACAAAATGCTGCTGAGAATATTTTGGATTGTGTATAGAAGGAGTTGGACATATGGACGCAATTGTTGGATTTGCTGAAGGTTTTATTCAGTTATTTAAGGCTGGTGCTGATACATTGGTTGGTAATGTAACAGGAATGCTTCCTCTATTAGCTGTAATCATTACCTTAATGAACGCGATTATGGCATTAATTGGGGAAGAAAGAGTTACTAAAATAGCTAAATTTGGTGGAAAGAGTGTATTTATTAGATATACGATTATGCCGGTTTTGTTTACATTCACAATGGGATCACCTACAAATTTTTCAATGGGAAAATTATTAGATGAGAAGCATAAACCTGGGTATTGTGATTCTTTAACAGGTATGGGACATCCATTCACAGGACTGTTTCCACATACTAACCCTGCTGAATTATTTGTATTTATGGGAATTGCTACAGGGTTACAGCAGTTAGGGTTGAATACAACTGAATTTGCTGTTAGAGCTTTAGCGGCAGGAATTATTTTAGGGTTATGTAGAGGAATAATTACTGAAAAAGTATATTTTATGATGTTAAAACGTAATAAGAATAAGCGTTCTTCTGAGGATGTAGAGTAGGAGTAAGGTTATGGGAAATATATTTGATAAGTTAGTAAACATTGCTACGAAATTCGGAAATGGTTTTGGGAATGTAACTTCAGTTTTATATCAAGCTGGTAGAGATACGGTTGAAATGATTCTGAACACAGTCTTACCTTTCATGATTTTTGTATCTGCCTTAGTTGGTATTATTTCAACTTCGGGAATAGGTGACATTATTGCTCATGTTTTATGTCCATTGGCAGGAACATTACCAGGGTTATTTGTAATCTCATTCATATGTAGTATGCCTTTTTTATCACCAATCTTAGGGCCCGGAGCTGTTATAGCACAAGTTGTTGGGGTTTTAGTTGGTACAGAAATTGGAAAAGGTGGAATAGCTCCACAGTTAGCTTTACCTGGGTTATTCGCTATTAACTCACAAGTTGCTGCAGACTTTTTACCAATTGCATTGAGTTTAGCTGATGCTGAGCCGGAAACGATTGAAATCGGAGTCCCTTCCATACTTATGGCACGATTAGTTACAGGTCCTTTAGGTGTATTAATCGGATATATTTTATCTTTTGGTATGTATGCATAAGGAGGTCTTTTAAATGTCAAAAAAATTGGTTATATCGAAGGGTAGCGGAGGATATGGCGGACCGCTTGAAATTCCATTAGATGGAAGCAAAAAATATGTAATGTATATGACCGGTGGAGGAGAACCGACAGTATTACATAAAATCGTCGAATTGAGTGGACTAGAACCAGTGAATGGGTTTAAAACGAAGGTTCCGGATAAAGATATTGCGATTGCAATCGTAGATTGTGGAGGCTCGGTTCGCTGTGGTGTATATCCTCAGAAAAAAATTCCTACTGTAAATATCAGAAACACTGGAAAAGCTGGTCCGTTTGCAAAATTTATGACACCGGATATCTATGTATCCGGCGTTATTAAAGAAAATCAAATTGAAGTAAAAGAATTTTGAGAATGTGATAAAAATGGAAACTAAATTTGAAGCTAAAATTACTAAAATAGGTATGAGAGCAGAGGAGTTTCAAGATCAAAACATGATTCTTCTGTTTGGTGATATTGCCCCAGAGGATTTAGAAGATTATTGTTTTATATTGGATTCCCATTATCTGAAAAAAAATGTATGTATTGGAGATATTCTCTTTATAGATAACTGTAAATATGAGATTACCGGAATAGGGGATGTTGCTAATCAAAATCTAAATAGTTTAGGACATATTACTTTAAACTTTGGGAATACATCTGAAAAAAAAGATTGGCTCGGGGGAAGTATTTATTTAGAAGAAGATCTCAAAAATAAATTGCATCTTGGCTCAAAAATTGTATTTAGTTCCAAATGAAAACGATGAAGTAGGAAGAAAGGATACGATATGAAAGTTGTGATAACGCCAAGAGGATTTGCTAAGTATGGCTTAGCTCAGATAGAGTGGATGAGATCAAAGGGGTTAGACGTACATTACAATGACACAGGATTAGCTTATACACATCAGCAATTTTTAGAATTAACTAAAGATGCAGATGCAATAATTGTTGGTGTTGATACTATGAATAAGTCCATGTTAGAAAATGCAAAAAATCTAAAAGTTATCTGTAAATTTGGAGTTGGAACGGATAACATTGATTTAGATTATTGCAAAGAACATAACATTTTTGTAGGTAGAACTGTTGGATCAAATTCTAAATCTGTAGCTGAGCATGTCATTGCAATGATGTTTAATGAAGCAAAGAATCTTTACGGTAGTTTGAAAGAAGTTAAAGAATATAAATGGCAGAAACCAACAGGACGAGAAATCAGCGGAAAAAGTCTTGGAATCATTGGATTTGGTATGATTGGAAGATATTTGGCTGATTTTGCCAATGGTTTAGGAATGAAGGTATATGCATACGATGCACTTGAAATAAAAGAAGAGGATGTTTTAAAGCACCAAGTAACAGTATGTAGTTTTGAGGAAATTCTCAAAAATTGCGATTATATTTCTATACATGTTCCTTTATTGGAATCTACCAAAAGTATGATTTCAGAAAAAGAGTTTAAAATAATGAAAAAAGAGGCCTGTTTAGTTAATGCGGCTAGAGGCGGAATTGTTGATGAAGAAGCATTATACAATGCATTAATACAAGGTGAGATCCGAAGTGCCTGTTTTGATGTATATAGTACAGAACCACCGGCACAAGGAGATAAACTTCTTAAATTATCTAATTTTTATTTAACTCCACATACAGCGGCACGTACGCAAGAGTCTGAGAAAAGAACTTGCAAAATGTCATCAGAGATCATAGTTAAACATTTATTGGAGGAATAAAATGAAGAAAGATGTAGAACAATTTATACGATTAGTAGACGAGCAAATGAAAGGAGTTTATAAAAATATAGATTTTGAAAGTATTGAAAAAGCTGCAAATTTAATTTTAAAATCCGAACAGCAGGGAGGAAGAGTTCATGTTACAGGAATAGGAAAGCCTGCTCATGTAGCTGGATATATTGCTAGTCTCTTGTCTAGTACAGGAACTAGTGCATATGAATTACATGGAACTGAAGCTGTGCATGGAAGTTCAGGACAAGTAAAACCTGGAGATGTAGTGATTTGTATTTCTAATAGTGGAGAAACCGCAGAGTTACAGGCAACAGTGCAAACATTAATTAAGAATGGTGCTTACATTATCAGTTGTACTCGAAATGAAAAGTCAACTTTGGCAAAAGAATCTGAAGTATGTTTGAAGGCCAGGGTAGAAGAAGAGGGAGATGTACTTAATAAACCCCCAAGAGCATCTGTATTGGCAGAAATCTTAGTTTTACAATGTCTTAGTGTTACTTTACAATCTTATAAAAATTTAGATTTAAAGCACTATTTAAAATGGCATCCAGGGGGAACTTTAGGACAAAGTATTCGTGATTTGGAAGAGGGAAGGTTGTAAGTATGTTTGAAGGAATTATTACACCGATTGTTACTCCAGTTAATAGGGATGAAAATCAATCTATTAATTTTGAAGCATTAAAAGATTTAATTGAGCATTTAATTTCTCATGGCGTAAAGGGTATATTCCTTTTAGGAAGTAACGGTGAGTTTCATGTAATTGATGAAGAGGAGAAAATTGAATTAGCTAGGCAGACAATTAAAATTGTGAATCATAGAGTGCCGGTTTTTGTAGGGACTGGATGTTGCTCTACTAAAGAAACGATTCGTTTATCAAAAAAAATGGAAGAATTAGGAGCTGATGCTTTATCCGTTATTACTCCATACTTTTTAAAACCGTCTGATGATGATTTATATGTACATTACAAAGCAGTAGCTGATAGTGTAGACATCCCGATTATTCTTTATAATATCCCCAAAGCAACAGGGTGTCCATTAAGTCCTGAATTAGTTGATAAATTAGCTGATATAGACAATATCAAAGCCATTAAAGATTCGAGTGGAGAATTAGACAGATTAGAGGCATATGCTAAAATTGCAAAAGAAAAAGACTTTGAATTGTTAGTGGGAAGCGATTCAAAAATCACTTATGCATACAATCTTGGAGCGACCGCAGCGGTTGCAGGAACAAGCAATGTGATTGTAGACACATTAGTTGGTTTGGACCGAGCTTTACGTTTAGGAGATGAAGAACAAGCAATTCAACTACAAAAAGATATTGATGTCTTAAGAAGTGTATTAAAATTAGGAACTGTACCAAGTGTTATTAAACGAAGTTGTGAATTGGCCAATATAGCGAAAGTAGGGCCGGCGAGACTGCCTGTGCAAGAGCTAAGCAAGAAAGATGATAAAAAGATTTTAGAAATGTTGAATTATTATCAATTAGTATAGATTTAAAATTAAGCAAGTCAAGTGAATCAGTTCAAACTTGATTTGCTTTTTATATAGGTCATATCAATAGAGAAAATAAAGGGTTTCTGCTATGGTAATATGGCAAGGAGACTCTAATTGTATGAATATTATTAAACGTGATAAAACCATTCAACCTTTTAATGTAGAAAAAATTAAAATTGCCATCAAAAAAGCATTTGCCTCTTTACATTCTGAGATTGATGAGGCGGTATTGGATCAAATCGTGATCGAAATACAAGATGAATTTCAGTCTCGCAACCAGACACCGACAGTTGAAGAAGTACAGGATTTAGTTGAAAGAGAGTTGATGAAACACTCTTTTTATGATGAAGCGAAAGCTTATATCTTATATCGATCCCAGCGCGCAAGACTTCGTGAACAGATCGCTCAGTTTGAAAAACTTGTTTATAATCCGGCTGTGTCAAAAATCTTGATGCAGGTGGAACGTGAATTTGGCTATGATCTATCGACTTTGTATCAGAAGTTTAAGACTTTTTATAAAGCAGAGGATTCGCAAAAAGAAACAGAAAAAATGTTGGTTCGTGCCTGTGTGGAACTGATTTCCATGGAACAGCCGCAATGGGAAATGATTGCAGCTCGTTTCCAAAGTGAATTCCTTCATCAGGAAATCAAAGCTCGTATGTTAAAGTATGGTGTCCATTCTTTTGCGGAAAAGATCGCTTATTTAGAAAAAGAAGGCTTATATGGTGATTATATTCGTCAGGCTTACAGCAATTCGGATATTAATGAATTAGAAGCGTATATCAAAGAAGAAAGAAATGATTTGTTTACCTATTCAGGTTTAGATTTATTGATCAATCGTTACTTGATTCGCTCTCATAGTGGTGAGATTTTAGAAAGTGTACAGGAGATGTTCATGGGTATTGCGATGCATTTGGCTTTGCCGGAAAAAGATCGTGTATTCTGGGCTAAACAAATCTATGATATTTTAAGTGAATTGAAAGTCACGATGGCAACGCCAACCATGTCCAATGCGCGTAAGCCATTCCATCAGATGTCAAGCTGTTTCATTGATACCGTACCTGATTCTTTAGATGGAATCTATAAATCTATTGATAATTTTGCGCAGGTATCGAAGCATGGTGGTGGTATGGGTCTTTACTTTGGTAAGGTTCGTGCCAATGGTAGTGATATTCGTGGCTTTAAAGGGGCTGCCGGTGGTGTTGTTCGCTGGATCAAGCTGGTCAATGATACCGCTATTGCCGTCGATCAACTAGGGGTTCGCCAGGGGGCAGTGGCTGTCTATCTGGATGCCTGGCATAAAGATTTACCGGAGTTTTTACAGCTTCGTACCAACAATGGTGATGATCGTATGAAAGCACACGATGTCTTTCCAGCTATCTGTTATCCGGATCTATTCTGGCGCATGGTCAAAGAAGATTTGGATGGCACATGGTATCTGATGTGCCCGCATGAAGTTTATACCATCAAAGGTTATCATTTGGAAGATTCTTATGGAAAAGAATGGGAAGAGAAATATTGGGATTGTGTGCAGGATGATCGAATTCATAAGCGCACGATCAATATCAAAGACTTAGTGCGTCTGATCTTAAAATCTTGTGTGGAAACAGGAACGCCGTTTACCTTTAATCGGGATATCGTCAATCGTGCCAATCCAAATCCGCATCAGGGTATGATTTATTGTTCAAACTTATGTACGGAAATTGCGCAGAATATGAAACCGATCCAGCATTTGCCTAACGAAGTGGTTCAAATCGATGGACAGGATGTTGTCGTAGAACGCTATGTACCGGGTGATTTTGTCGTCTGTAACCTGGCGAGCTTAACGCTAGGGAAAATCGATGTCAAAAACGATAAGGAATTGGAACATATCGTATCGGTTGTCATTCGTGCTTTGGATAATGTCATCGATTTGAATTATTATCCGATTCCTTATGCCAAATTGACAAATCACAAAGTACGTCCGATTGGTTTAGGAACCAGTGGATATCATCATATGTTGGTCAAGAACGGCTTCCGTTTTGAAAGTGAAGAACATCTGGAATTTGTCGATCAGCTCTATGAAAAGATTAATTATTATGCGATTCGTACGAGTATGGAACTGGCAAAGGAAAAAGGAAAATACGAGATTTTTGAAGGAAGTGACTGGGATACCGGTGCTTATTTCACAAAACGAGGTTATACATCGGATGCCTGGAAACAGCTGCAAAAAGAAGTGCATCAAAACGGAATGCGTAATGGTTATTTATTAGCCATTGCCCCAACGAGTTCAACATCCATCATTGCGGGAACCAGTGCATGTTGTGATCCGATCATGAACAAATTCTTCTTAGAGGAAAAGAAAGGCTCCATGATTGCCCGTGTGGCACCGGATTTAAATCAGCAGACTTTCTGGTTGTATAAGAATGCGCATTTGATTGATCAGACATGGTTAGTTAAGGCAGCCGGTGTTCGTCAGCGTCATATTGATCAGGCACAATCGGTAAACTTGTATATCACAACAGAATTTACAATGCGTAAGCTTTTGAACTTGTTTATACAGGCATGGGAAGAAAATGTAAAAACGTTGTATTATGTGCGCTCTAAATCACTGGAAGTCGAAGAGTGTGAGAGCTGCAGTGCATAGGAGGTCATATGGAACAATTACAGAAAAAGGCATTATTTAATGAAAACGGCGATATTGAAGTCACAAAACGTCGTATGATCAATGGAAATACGACAAATTTAAATGACTTCAACAATATGAAATACAGTTGGGTATCGCAATGGTATCGTCAGGCGATGAACAACTTCTGGATTCCAGAAGAAATTAACTTATCACAGGATGTCAAAGATTATCGTTCATTAAAACCGGCTGAAAAGACAGCTTACGATAAGATCCTCTCTTTTTTGGTCTTCCTGGACTCCTTACAGACAGCAAACCTTCCCAATGTTGGTGAATACATCACGGCCAATGAAGTCAATTTGTGCTTGTCTATTCAACAGTTTCAGGAAGCCGTGCATTCTCAAAGCTATTCATATATGTTAGATTCTATCTGTTCTCCACAGGAACGAGATGATATTCTTTATCAGTGGAAATACGATGAAATCTTATTGAATCGAAATAAATTTATCGGTGATTTATACAATGCGTTTCAGGAACATAAAGATCCTTTCCATTTTATGCAGATGATCATGGCGAATTATATCTTGGAAGGAATTTACTTCTATTCCGGATTTATGTTCTTCTATAATTTGGGACGTATGGGAAAAATGCCGGGAAGTGCCAATGAGATTCGTTACATCAATCGGGATGAGAATACGCATTTGTGGCTATTCCGTTCGATCATCTTAGAACTTCAAAAGGAAGAGCCGGAATTGTTTACACCGGAGCGTGTTGAAGTGTATCGTGCCATGTTGAAAAAAGGTGTGGAAGAAGAGATCAAATGGGGCAAATACGTCATTGGTAATGATATTGAAGGTTTGACTATGGAAATGGTAGAAGACTACATTCGCTATCTGGGAAATTTCAGAGCCCATAGTTTAGGCTTTGAACGCTTGTATAAAGGCTATGACAGTGAACCGGAAAGTATGAGCTGGGTATCGATGTATTCCAATGCAAATCTGATCAAGACTGATTTCTTTGAGGCCAAGAGTACAGCCTATGCCAAGAGCAGTGCGATTGTTGATGATCTATAAAATCTGAGGGGTTGAAGCTTTGTTTCAACCTCTTTTACTTTTTAGTTGAGATTCCCTTCAAATCGAGGTATATTATTAAGGTATCGATCTTATCGGGATGTAGCACAGCTTGGTAGTGCGTTTCGTTCGGGACGAAGAGGTCGCAGGTTCAAATCCTGTCATCCCGACCATGAAATAACAGTCGTCTGAGGACGGCTTTTTTTGTAAAAGGAAAGGAACATAATGAAAAAAGGAGCAATCTTTGATATGGATGGCTTGCTGTTTGATACAGAAAAGCTATTTGATATCGCATGGCATAGAGTGGCAGATAAACATGGTCTGACATTGACACAAGAGTTTTTTAACACATCACGTGGAATCAGCGGGGATGTAATGTTCAGAAATCTTAAAAGTTATTTTCCAACAAAGGATCCAAAAATTTTATTGAATGAGTTGTTTGAAAACACAGCAGAATTAACCAGGCAACAGGTGCCACTTAAAAAAGGTGTTTTCGAAATATTATCATTCTTTAAAGAAAATGGAGTGAAAATCTCCGTTGCCAGCAGTTCTCCATTATCGATGATACAAAATAATTTACAAGTCTCAAAAACGTCTTGTTATTTTTATGTAGTCTGCAGTGGACAGGAAGTAGAACATGCCAAACCATCACAGAAATATTTTTATTGGCAGCGAAACGAATGGGAGTCGATGCCAGGGATTGTTATGTTTTTGAAGATGGAATTCATGGGGTACATGCCGGAGTGAATGCAGGATGTACAACGATCATGATACCGGATATGCTAAAACCAACGCAGGAAATATTAAATATGCCGGTGCACATCTATAAAGATTTATTACAAGCAAAAGAAGCCATTGAAGCAAAGAAACTGTAAAATGTATCTTATAGATATAGTTTTACAGTTTCTTTATTATTTAGATGAAATAATAGTATGTCCTAATTTATGAAATATCTCACGGGTTTCTTTAACGTTATGTGACATATTATCATAATCTTTCATGGCTAATGCTAGAAATATAGTATCTTCGATCATCGTATGAATCACTGTAGATGTTTGGCTTGCTAATCTAAGATTATTTTCAATGACAGAGGTATATAATACAATATCGGAATTTTTGGCCAATTTTGTGCATCCATATTGAGTGATTGACAAGACTTTGGCACCTCTATTTTTTGCAATTTCAATCATTTCATAGTTTTCTTTTGATGAACCAAGAGCAGAGAAACAAATAAATAAATCATCTTTTTGTAAATTGGTACATGCTTCAAGACGAAGATGCATATCAGAGAAAAAAACACTATTTATATTTAGGCGCATTAGTTTAACTTGAAAAGATTCAGCCATTAGCGAACTAGCCCCCATACCACTTAAAAAAATTTGTTTATTATTTTGAGCGGCTTGGTAAATGCAATCTACAGCTTTTGACAAAGAATCATCCTCTAGAGTGGAAGAAGTGCTTTTGATAGATGAAATGGTGAATGAAGCTAGTTTTAGGTAAATATCTTTTGGACTGTCATGGCTATCCATATTGATTAAAGTTCCACTAATAGGATCTGATACATATTCAGCTGTTAATTTTAATTTAAATTCTCTATATCCTGAATATCCTAATTTTCTTGTAAAACGAATTAATGTAGGCTCACTTACATCACATAATTTTGATAAAGTCTGCGTAGATAGAATAGTAACTTCACTAGAATGTTCTAAAATATATTTACCTAATTTTTTTTCTTTGCTGGAAAAGAATGGCATCATAGACTCAATTTTAGATAATACTTCATTTTTTTGCATAAAATCACCCTTTCATGGTAACAATGAAGAATAAAATATTATAAATATGTAGTTTTACTATCATTATATGATATATTTTAACGTAAAATACATAAAAATTCATCCTATTAAACTGGATAAAGGTTACTATAAGTAGTAAAATTAAAAAAATAATAAAATATATTGTAGTTTTACTACTTTTTATGTATAATCAAACTGTAAGGTGTCTTAGGAGGAAACATAATGGAAAAATTAAATGTCGCAGTTGTTGGAGCAGGTATTTATGGGCGCAATCATTTGAATGCTTATAAATGGAATCCAAATGCAAATCTTGTCGCTGTTTGTGACATGAATGAGGAAGTTGCGAAAAAAGCTGGAAAAGAGTACGAAGTGAAATTCTATACAAATATGGATGAAATGCTTCAAACTGAAGATATCGATGTTGTATCTATAGCAACCCCAGATCCATACCACAAAGAACCAGTATTAACAGCAATTAAATATAAGAAGGATGTTCTTGTAGAAAAACCACTTGCTACAACTTCAGCTGATGCTTATGAAATTATTGATGCAGCGAACGAAGCAGGTGTACGAGTTATGGTTGATTATCATAAAAGATGGGATCCGGCATCTATTGCAGTTAAGAATAAACTGAATGATGAAACATCTGGAAAACCAGTAAGAGGATATATGCGTATGGACAATATTTACGATGTTGCCGAAAATTGGTTGAAATGGTCGGCAAATTCTAGTCCGGTTCATTTTGTAGGAACGCATTGTTACGATTTAATTCGCTGGTATATGGGATGTGAAGTTACAGAGGTTTATGCAATTGGGCATAAAGGCATTTTACAATCAAAAGGTATTGATACTTATGATAGTATCACAGCAAATTTGACTTTTGAAAATGGATGTACTTGGACAGTAGAAAATGCATGGATTTTACCAAATGGCTTTGCGAAAGCAGATGATGGATGTACAGAAATACTTTGTGAAAACACAATGATTCGGGTAGATTCACAAAAACGTGGAGTGGAATTCTTTGATAATAAAAAACAATATACTCCTAATATTTGTTTCATGTTAAGTAACAACGGTCGATTGCGAGGTTTTGGTATTGACCCTTTAGATGATTTTATTGATTGTATTCAAAATAATAAGCCTTTTATTGCAAATTTAAAAGATGGTTTAGAAGCAGAATTGATTGCAGAGGCAGTTCATAAAAGTGCTGATACTCATGAAATTGTAAAGATTGAACGAAGATAGAGGTATAGTATGGCAAAAATTAAAATGACTCGTATTGATTATCGAATGGTACATGGTCAAATTGTAGCTAAATGGATTAAGTTTAGACCGGTTGATCGATTAATTTTAGCAGATGATCCTTTGGTTGATGATCCTTTTATGGGAGACATTTATCGTATGGCTGTTCCTCAAAAAAAGGTAGATATTGTTAAATTGAATGATATTCAAAATGCAATTGATAAAAAAGATGATACAGTTATGCTGATTTTTAAGGACGTAGCTTCAGCTTATAAAGTATTTAAAGATGGTTTAAAAATTGACGAATTAAATGTAGGGGCAGTGCAGAATGGTCCAAAACGTAGATCTGTAATTCAAGGAGTTTCATTATCTGAAGAAGAATATACTCAATTAGAAGAAATAAAAAGCAATGGTGTAAATGTATTTTTACAACCTATTCCAGAAAATGATCCAACAAGTCTAGCTTCTATAGAAAAGAAATTTAGATAGCTTAGTTAAATAAATCGCAGTTTAAAGTACAAATAAATTTGTCATGACAATTATAATAGAGCTCAATAATTGCACTTTTAACTGTAATTTAATAAATTGTTTCGAGTGAAAGGAGAGAAACATGCAAGGCACACAATTAATTATTATGGCTATTTTGATGGGCTTAATGTATTGGGTGGCTCGAGGAATGATTGGAGGGTATTTCGCATTCTTCTTCATCGCTAGCCCAATTGTAGTAGGAGTTGTTGCTGGTTTGGTATATGGTGATTTAACTCAAGGTTTGATTATAGGTGGAGGAATAGCAGCGGCATTTGCTGGTATTATTGCTCCGGGTGGAAATTTACCGACAGATTCTGCACTTGCAGCAACAACGGTAATTCCAATTGCATTGGCAACAGGATTAACAGTAGAACAAGCAATAGCATTTGCGGTACCTATGGGGTTATTGGGATCTTTTGTTACTAACTTAAGAAAAATGATCAATGTTATATTTGTTCATAAAGCAGATGAATGTGCTGCTAAAGGTGATCTGGGAGGAATAAGACGTTGCGCTATTCTTTGGCCTCCTTTAATTGAAATTCCTTTGTTATTCTTGCCTGTATTTTTAGTTGTAATGTTTGGCCAGGATGCTATGTTGGCTTTTATGAATGCTGTTCCTGATTGGGTAATGCATGGATTAGAAGTAGCAGGGGGAGTAATGCCGGCGATTGGTTTTGCATTGATTATGAATATGATAGGAAAACCATATATGGTTCCTTATACAGTGATTGGATTTATTCTTGTAAAGGCTCTAGGTCTAAATACTTTAACAGCTGGAGTATTGGCTGCCTGCGTAGCTGTATTGATTGTAATGTCTAAAAGACAGTCTGCAAAGGAAGGAGAGTAATGACATATGAGCGAAGAAAAGAAAGTTACTTTATCTAAAAGAGATATTAATCGTGTTATTGCAAGATGGTATATCACCACAGAAATGTCTTTAAATTTTGAACGTATGCAGTCTATTGCTTATGTTTACTCTCTGTTACCTGCTTTAAAGAAACTATATACTAATAAAGAAGATTTAATAGAAGCATTGCAAAGACATTTGGAACTGTTTAATACAAATGCAACAGCAGGTGGATTAATTCTAGGTACTACACTTGCGATGGAAGAAGAAAAAGCAAATAATCTAGAATCAATTCCAGGGGAGTCAATTGTAGCGGTTAAAACAGGATTAATGGGTCCGGTAGCTGCTTTTGGAGATTCTTTTAGTGCTGGAACTATTACTACATTATTTATTCTAGCTTCTTGTTCTTTGGCACAAACTGGATCAATGGCCGGCTTTTGGTTATTGTTGCTTGGGACTATGTACACTTTAGGAGAACTTATTGTTTTTACTAAATTAACATATTCAAAAGGCCGTACAGCAATTAAAGATATCTTATCCTCTAAACTTATGACAGATATCATTGAGGGAGCTAATATTTTAGGTATGTCAATGATGGGTGCTTTAACTGCATCAATGGTAAATCTAAGTGTAGCCCTTACAGCATCTTTTGATGAGGCAACATTAAGTATTCAAGACAAGATTGACGGAATTATGCCGGGTATTTTGTCTATTGGTGTACTCTTTATCTACTATTATTTAATTAGTAAAAAACATGTGAGTGTAGCCAAACTAGTTTTATTTACAATTTTAATAGCATTAGTTTGTGCATTCATTGGATTATTTTAAAAAATGAGGTTGTAACAGTAATATGTTTAATCATTTTAGCTGTACAACCTCATCAACTTTATTTACATGCAGGAGGATTTTTTGTGAAAGGAATTATTTTAGCAAGCCATGGACAATTAGCAGCAGGTATGATGGATACTCTTAAATTATTTGTTGGAGAGCCTGAACAAATAGAATATTTGTGTCTAATGCCAGGGCAGGAAATGCCTGAATTTCTAGATAAGTTGACTGAAGCTGTTTCGAAGGTGGATTGTGGAGATGGTGTAGTAGTTTTCTGTGACCTGCTGTTTGGAACACCGTGTAATTGTAGTGCAGCTTTATTAAATAACTCTCAATATACAGATAAAATAGACGTTATAACAGGTATGAATTTGTCGATGATATTAGAATTTGTAGGTAGCCGATCACTGGGTATGGGAAATGAGTCTATTATTAGTACAGGTATAGAAGGAATCGTAGATTTTAAAAAGTTATATCAAGAACGTATGAAGCAGTTTGACCAATAAGGATTATGAAAGAAGAACAAATTAAAGACATACTTTTAAAACATAAAATAGATTATACAAAAAATTCTACGATTTGGGGAACGATCATTCCAAGTATAAGTGCTTATGAAAATGGTTTAGGTGAAGTTATGCATGTTATGAAAGATCATATTCTTCATTTCAATTCTAAGGGTATTGCGATAATTGCAGTTGATGATATGCTTGGAATTCCCAGAGAAAAGCAGTTAGTATTTATTAATAAATCTGATATTCACGGAATTAAGATACGGATGAGAAGAACAAAATTCATTTTATCCATTCAAACCAATAGAGGATTGATTGAGTACAAGATACGAAAAAGTATTTTAGGTGCCCCTTGGCATAAGGAAAATTTATCTTATCTTCTCTTACAAACCGTATAAACAGAATGGTGAGGAATTCATATGAAAAAAGGCGCTATATTTGATATGGACGGATTACTATTTGACACAGAAAAAATATTTGATGATATTTGGTATCAACTTTCTGATCAATATCATTGCGAGTTAGACCGTTCTTTTTTTGATTCAAATCGTGGTACCACTGGAACTATTATGGAAAAAACTATTCGTCAATATTTTCCAATGCATATTGTTTCAGATTTAATTGAGGATTTATTTCGGCGGGCAAGAATGGAATTAACTGAACACGTCCCTATGAAAAAAGGTGTTGTTGAGATATTAAAGTATTTTACAACTAATGATATTAAAATCTCTATAGCTAGTAGTTCACCAAAAGATATGATTATAAACAACTTGAAAATATCAGGAATACATTCATATATTGGTGAAATCGTTAGTGGAGATGATGTTAAGCAGGGAAAACCATCACCGGAAATATTTCTATTGGCGGCCAAACGAATGGGAGTCGATGCCAGGGATTGTTACGTATTTGAAGACGGGATACATGGGGTCCATGCCGGAGTGAATGCAGGATGTACAACGATCATGATACCGGATATGCTAAAACCAACGCAGGAAATATTAAATATGCCAGTGCATATTTATACAGATTTGTTAGAGGCCAAAGCAGCGATTGAAACAGGGATTCTATAAATGCATAGAAAACGGGCACAACTGTATATTTTCATTGATAGACAATAAGAAATCCTCCATCTACAATAGAAGCAGATGGAGGATTTTATGTGAGTTTGGGAAGCAATTTATATAACGCAAGACGAAAAAAAGGATTATCACAAGAAACAGTCGCGGAGATTTTAGGTATTTCTCGACAGACGGTATCTAAATGGGAAACCGATGAAACACTGCCGAATGTTTTTCAGGCGAAAGAAATGGCACAACTATATGAATTGAGCTTAGATGATTTGATGGAATATGATGCAGATGTGCAGGAAATCGAAAAGGTCATCCAGAATACCAGTGAAGAAACACAAAAAAAGATTGATTGGACCAAAATGTGGTCTAAACAGTATCCGGTTTTAGGAACTTATGCAGATGTAGTGGAGGTAGAGCGATATGCTGATGGCTTACAAGAGTTATTGGATGATTTAAAGAAACGATATGATTATAACCAACTTGATGCGATGTTGGTATTAAAAGACATATTGGGTAAAACATGGAATCAGAATAAATAATTTAAATGAAAAAAATAAAACTTCTATGTATAAAACTTTACATAGAAGTTTAGGATTGATGATAATTATATTTACTATCACGATTAAAGTATATTCACGTCATTTAACTGTTTTGGAACATCAATGTCAAAAATTACTTAGCTGTGGGAGGAATCCCTGGCTAAGCTTTTTTTATCAAATTATTCCAGTGTTTTTGAATTCTCTGAGGAACGTAGAATAGTTATCTGCTTGCTCCCGTCTTGCTATATTGTTGTAGGTACTATGGCGAAGTTTGAAACTTTAGTATGTTTCTATTGTGAAATTAAAAGCTTAAAATGATGGGATTTCTGTTGAGTGTAAAAAAATTGATTCTTTATGTTTTTGGTAAGAAATAGGTCACTTTAATCCGATAAAGTTGTACATAACAGGAAGGTGATCGAAATGAACACAAACGTAGAAACAAGAAACAGCTTAATTGAGTTTACGAAAATAGATGATATCGTTTCAGATATGAAACATATTATTGAGACTTCTCAAAAGAATGCTTATCAGGCCATAAATACGACCTTGGTCTATCGCAATTGGTTAATGGGGTACCGTATTTCTGAAGAAATATTGAGTGGAGATAAACGAGCAGAATATGGTGGGCAAGTTATAAAAAAGCTTTCAAAAGAATTGACAAGGATTTATGGAAAAGGGTTTACCAAGACAAATCTATATAGTTTTTATAAATTTTATACTATGTTTCCAGAGATTTTCCACTCACTGCGTGGAAAATTTAATTCTTTTTTAAGTTGGACACATTACCGAGTATTAATTCAGGTGGAAGATAAAAATGCCAGAGAATGGTATGCTTGCGTAGCATTTATGGAAACTTGGAGTGTTAGAACTTTACAGCGAAATGTTTCGTCTCAGTATTATTACCGCATGTTGAAGACGCAGAGAAAAGATCATGTAAAAAAAGAAATAGAATCATTAACGGCTGAGTATCAAAAAGATCAACTGGAATTTATTAAAAATCCAGTTGTGGCAGAATTTCTGGGTTTGTCTTCCAATGTTGATTTTACATAGGCAGATTTAGAGAAGGGGATCATTACCAATATATAGAATTTTTTGATGGAGTCGGGTAAAGGGTATGCCTTTGTCGCAAGACAACAACATATACAGACTGAAAAACAGGATTACTTTATCGATCTTGTTTTCTATAATTACTATTTAAAATGTTTTGTGTTGATTGATTTAAAATCCAGCAGGATCACCCATCAGGATGTTGGTCAAATGGATATGTATGTTCGAATGTATGATGAATTAAAACGTTCTTCGGATGATAATCCAACCATCGGTATTATCTTGTGTTCGGATACAGATGAAGATATCGCGCGTTATTCCGTTTTGAAAGAAAATGAACATTTATTTGCGACAAAATATAAACTGTATCTTCCAACTCAGGAAGAATTAAAAGCTGAAATAGAAAAGCAAAAAACGTTGTTTTTGCTGCAGCAGACAGAAAACGGACAAAAGAGGCCAAACATCTAACAGATTCTGGGTAAAGGTTGACCGGACAGCTTATGAAGTTGGCGTGTTGCTCCAATCTTTGTTTTTAAATATAGCTTTTGCGGATGTTCTTTGGTAATTTTGCCGATCATTTTGGCACCATCTTTTAATTGCTCACAAAGTTGTTTGGCATCATTTTCATTCATGATACAAAGCATACGTCCTTCACAAGCTAAATATAAAGGATCAAAACCTAAAAGGTCGCAAAGTGTTTGTACATTTGGATCGACAGGAAGTAAAGCTTCATAAAGTTCCATTCCAAAGTCGGATTTTTCTGTCAGTTCAATGCAGGTGGTCGCAACACCGCCTCTGGTTGGATCACGCAGGATTCTAAGACTATCATATGCCATGGCTTTCATAGCTTTTTCTTTTAAACAGGCACAATCGGAAAGCAACTCTCCTTGCAGATGAATATCCTCGCGAGCCATGAAAATACTGGCACCGTGGCATCCCATAGAACCGGATAAGACAACGACATCGTTTTCTTGATATTGGTAGGAAGTCTTTCTTTGAAGAATTCCAATACCAGCTGTGTTGATATAGATTTGATTTCCTTTTTGTTTTTCAATGACCTTAGTATCACCGGTTACGATCGAAACATCTGCGTTTTTTGCGGTCTGCTGCATGGAGTGTAGGATCGTTCTTAAGTCATCGATATGAAAACCTTCTTCAATGATCAAAGAACAGGACAAATATTTAGGGATTCCTCCGGCCATGCAAAGATCGTTGATTGTGCCACAAACGGCCAATTTTCCGATGTCACCGCCGGGAAATTTCCATGGATCGACTACAAAGCTGTCGGTGGAAAAGACAAGTTCGTTTTGTGGATTAGGTAAAATGGCTCCATCTTTTAATTCGGTCAGCTGTTTGGTTTCCTTGAGGCTTTACGATACGTCCATATGTGTTTTGAATGGCAGGCTTGTTCTGGTTCAACATTTGAATCGGCAGTTCAATTGAATATAAGATGTCTTCGGGATCAAAGCCGCTGATAACACCGGGATGATGATATTGGTTTGGCAAAAAGGTAAATCCTTGTTCACCGATAATGGCAGCAACATGTCCCGGACAAAGAAAGCCATCGATTTGTGTATTTTCTTGTTCTAATAAAGTGCATATGGCAGGCTTTGTCTGCTTTAAAAGACTCAAAAAGAAAAAGTTTTGAATGTTTTGTCGTTGGGCGTCTAAAATCGCAATGGCACTTCCAGGTGCAGTTGTTTCAAAGCCGACACCTAAAAAAATTACATTCTTAGACGGATTTTCTTTGGCCAGTGTTAAAGCATCCATACAGGATAAACAAATTTTGACCTGTGGCAATCCTTGAAGAGATGGATGTTTACTTCCGGGAATGCGGAAAAGATCACCATAGCTGCAAAGAAGAATATCCGGTCTTTGTGCCAGATCATAAGCTAGGTCGATCAGAGATGAAGGAGTTACACATACTGGGCAGCCCGGGCCACTGATCAGTTTTACATCATCCGGAAGCAGACTTTTTAGACCCGAGCGGGCAATGGACATGGTATGCGTTCCGCAGATTTCCATCAACTGGATAGGGCGTTTTGGTTTACTGAAATGCATTGAATATCTCCTGATATAAATCTCTTGTCTTTTGGGCTTCCTGAGAATCGACTTTTTCAATCGCAAAGCCGGCATGGACCATGACTTCATCACCGATTTGTACATCGGGTATAAAATCGATTCGTATAGTTTGCGAAATGCCGTGAGCACCGGCTATGGCGGTGTTTCCCTCGATTTTTTCAATGGTTAAAGGAAATCCAAATGGAGAATGTTTTATTCGTATTGAACAACCACGAGGGGAAGCCATTTATTATACAAAAGGAAATGGTACAAAATATCTGGATCGCTTTCGATTGCGAACACCGACAACCTCCAATATACCGCCTATGTTAGATTTGTTGAAAGGGTGTCAGCTTGGGGATGTGCCGCTTTTGATTTTGACGATCGATCCTTGTATCAGCTGTACAGAGAGGTAGAGTATGCGATCTAAAAAACTGTTTGTATTTACGCGTCAGGTTTTAAAGGATTTAACTTCTTCTCCGGTGACCGAAGCCTATCCATTTCAGGAAGCTTCCTATAGTGATCGTATGCGCGGCCATATCTCCATTACGATCGATCAATGTATCTCTTGTACCTTATGTGCACAAAACTGTCCGCCTCGTGCCATACAGGTCGATCGAAAATCCGGCACCTGGAGTATCGATTGATTCTTATGTGTGCAGTGCGGCAACTGTGTTCAGGTTTGTCCGAAACATTGTTTAAAAATGGAGAAAGGGTATGCAGCACCCAATACCAAAAAGACAATGGAAATCTATACACGACCGCCACAGAAAAAGAAGATCCCCCAAGCTGGTGAATCGTGTGTATTCTGCGGTCTATGTGCTAATAAGTGTCCCAAACAGGCAATTCATGTAGATCGAGAAACAAAAGAATGGCTTCTTAAAAAAGAGGATTGTGTGCATTGTGGACTTTGTGCTAAAGTGTGTCCAAAACACTGTATAGAAATGAAAGACGAGTAATGAATGCATTGAATTTATTACTCTTTTTAATAATGATGGGGCGGGTGTATAATCGTATCCGGTGATATGTATGATTCTTAATTCGTGGAAACAAGGACTTCAAGACGGTATTCCGATAGCGTTAGGCTATGTTTCCGTTTCTTTTGCGTTTGGTATGATGGCAAGTAATCAAGGCATACCGGTTTGGGCAAGCGTATTGATTTCTTTTTCTAATTTAACCAGTGCCGGACAGTTTGCCGGACTGGGGATCATTGCGGCCAACGGTTCTATGATGGAGATGGCCTTATCGCAGTTTGTCATCAATGTTCGTTATTTTTTGATGTCTTTATCTTTGACACAGAAGCTGGATGAAAAAACCAAAACTTTACAGCGAGCTGTAATAGCACATGGCATTACCGATGAGATCTTCGCACTTTCTTCCAGTAAACCCAAGAAAGTAGGATTTCTATATATGATTTCATTGATGTTTCTGCCAATTTTAGGCTGGACAGGCGGCACATTCCTAGGAGCCACAGCCAGTACCTTATTACCGGTTATATTACGCGATTCTCTGGGAATCATGATCTATGGCATGTTTTTGGCGATTATTATTCCCCCGTGCAGAACTTCTAAAAATATCGGAATTGTTGTATTGATGGCAGCAGTGACAAGTTGTTTGTTTCAAGTGTTGTCCGCTTATATATCCATAGGAAGTGGATTTGTGATCATTCTTTGTACGTTGTTTGCGGCTGGGGTTGGTGCCTTTTTATTTCCAATAGATGGAGAGGAACAGAGATGAATCGGTTATTGATGTATATTGTGGTGATGGCTGGTGTCACCTATTTGATTCGATGCTTACCATTGATTTTCTTTCGTAAAAAGATTCAAAGTCGCTATATTCAATCTTTTTTATATTATGTACCTTACGCGGTATTAGGATCTATGACTTTTCCTGCCATTTTTACATCAGGAGGCGATCTTCTTCCTTCCTGCATAGGGTGCATAGTTGCATTATTCTTAGCGTACCAAAAACGAAGTTTACTGGTCGTTGCCTTAGCGGCATCTGCTGCCGTTTGTATCAGCACTATCTTTATTGGGTAGGCTCAGATTACATTCAGGCACACCAAAAAGATATTGAAAAAACATAGACTTTATGCCATAATGTTAGAGCGCAAATGCAGAAGTGGTGGAACGGCAGACACGCTGTCTTCAGGCGGCAGTGCGAGCAATCGCGTGAGAGTTCAAATCTCTTCTTCTGCACCATAGTCTATGAAGTCCTTTATGTAAAGGACTTTTTTTGATTTTATATGGTTTAATGTCAGTTTTACTGCCAGGTAGAACAGTTTATCTATGAACTATAGAAAAATTATTCATGAACCATAAAGGGGCATTGATTTTACAAAAACCAGATTACTGCAGAGTGTATCATTGTGCTTCTGGATCATATTCGTATTTACAGCGACAGCAAATAAAATGGATTTTTTATTTATGATGAGGAAGATACGGCAGACAAAACGAAAGTGGTTTGAAAAGAGGATCACTGAATTTAGATACTGATCCTCTTTTCTTTAGTGATATCCTTTTTACAAAGTTGAGGCATTATCTATTCCTTATTTATGGCTATGCTGTTCTATATAATGTGATATTAATTATGTTGGGTCACTATTTTGCAGGTCAAGCCAAAAATAAAGGTAATCAATTTAATAATATTTAATCTTGTGAAAAAAGATTGGAAAAGATAAATTGATAAATTTTCTAACGACTTTTCATAAATAATACAAATCCGAAGATTTGTATAAGAAATTAAGGTTTCGTCTTCTTATTACTTTTTTCCGATTTTTTATTTGGAGATATTTTCAATTTGAGAGAATAAAGATTGATAAAGAATCTCTATGTCTCCGCTTTCAAAATGGATATCTTTGAATTGGTAGAACATGTGTAAACTATTGGCAATAACTGGAAAGACTTCCATGTCTTCATCTCCTTCTAAGCTGAAATGTTCTTTTTTATTTAGGATCTTGTTCAATAGACAGTTTCCTTGAAATAAGAAATCAATGATCATGGAGTTTGTGATAGAAATCTTCAATTGTTTACAGAGATATTCCAAACTTAAATAGAAAAGGTTATTTGTTAACCTGGTATTTAAGGAAGGAAATATTATCTGCATTGATTTTAAATAAGTGTTACTTTCGCGAGTGTCTTGTAAACACAAAGAATTACTTTGCACAAAATCTTGACTTATATGTGTGTTTTTTGTGATCAGTTTAGAAAAAGTGATCGAGTTCATTTTAGTGCTATCTAACTGGGTGATTAAATCTAAGAATACTGATAGGGATCCAAAAGTGAATAAAAACACAGGAACTTTTGTATAAGTAAAGATGTTACTTCCAAGTTTTGATATTAGTTGTTGGTTAGCGATCATGTAGATTCCTTTGCCACGATTTAAATGTGTAACAACATTGTAGATTCGTGATTTGACGGCCTCGATATTTTTATTGGTGTCAAAATCCGAAAAATCCACTGAATAAAAAATTCTTTTCCTTGCGAGAATATTAAACTGATGCGCATAATTTTCCGAAAGATGACTGGAATGTGTAATGATCAATATTGGGGTTGGTGATTCGTTTGTGATCACAAAACATTCATTGATCAATTGTGCAAAGATGTATTTTTCGCTTTCCATGAGATGGAACACTTCCGGGGAGGAATTTGATATAATTCGTAATATAGAATCAATCATATTTTGTACATTGGGTTTGATTTCCTTAGGGTAGGGGATTTTAAATTTTTGTATTGAAACACGGTTGTTGATGAATTCGCTAATGGTATTGATGATAAAATCCACTAAGAAAATATCGGTGTATAATGTTGTATTTTTTATAATATTTTCGATTTTATCTGCTAAATCGCTCTTTTCATTCGTTAATGAGGTAGGATCCTTAAAGTTTGTTGGTGCATTCAATATGGCATACTGTAAATTATTTTCAAATTCAGAGGATAGATTAATATTGATTTGCTCATTTTCATAATTTAAAAGTTTGTTTAACTGTGTAGAAGGAGCGATATGAATCGTGTCTGCCAACTTTGATAAATATAAAGATAATTTTGGGTCTTCTTTGGTGTATTTGATATTGTTGGGCATATAGGAATCATCTAAAACTAAAGGAATTCTAGGATTTTTTGATGTATGAAAGAAACACAGAGCGATAATTCCGTAAATGGTTTTGTTTAGTTTTTCTACATTTTCATTTTGCCCATATTGTATGAGTTTGTTGATAAACAAAGGGGTCAATTGGATCTCCTTTTTAAAAGAAGAGGCATTGGATATCAGAAAGTTGAGTATTAGCTCCAGAATTTCTATGGTGGGGCGTTCATTTAGGGGCTGTATAGTGAAGTTCTGGGAATAATAATAGTCGGATAAATCAAACAATCTATTCATATTATTATGAAAAATAATGGAAATCGCATTAAGCTCTGTACCTTTGTTCGAGTATAGATCAATCATTTCTGTCAAAAAAGAAGAGAGTTTGATTTTCTCATAATGATCAAAGATTTCTATAAGGATCCATTTATGAACAATAGGGTCGATTGCATTTAATATATAATCTGGATTTCGTACAATCAGTGAGTAATTTGCATAAAAAATAGATGCCTTCTTTTCTAAGTGTTGGTGATTTTTTGCGTATTGAAATAAGTTTTTGGCCAAATATTTTTTCCCTATTCCTGAAGGGCCGGAAAAAGAAAACAGATAGAGATTATTATTTCTCCTTGATATCATAGGCAAAATGGAAGAGATGGTTTTATATAAAGAACCATTTTTTTTAGATCCAACTACTTGCGAAAGTTCATCTTTTTTTTCTTCTTTTTCAGAATAGAGATAATTCTGCAGTGAATCATCCTGATTTAAGATGGAAGGAATCTCTACAAAAGGATAAAGATTTTCAATGATTTTCCGAGAAATATACAAAGTAGGACGACCACTGGTCTTGATTAGTTTTCCTTCCTGGAAAAGCTGGTTCAAAATACGGGAAATATTGGAGCGGTCAATATGCAAATTCAAAGACAAAATATGTGCATTGCAGCTAGAAAAATCTAGATTGTTCTCTACGATAGCTTTTGATGTGTACTCTTGAATGGTTTGAAAGATTAATTCTTTACGGGATGTAGGCATGTTTATTCTCCTTTCCAAATGGCAAGTTTACATTTTAGTAAAGATTTTAGTTTGTTTTTCACTGTTTATTTTACACGAAAACATAATACTGTGAATACATAAATATTAATTTCGTATTTAATCCGTGTAATGTGCGCGTAATATATCCATAAAATGCTTTATTTTTGGCAGTTTAAGGATATTTATTTTGTGTAACACACTATTTTTATAGTGTGTTTTGACTTTCTTTTTTAGTGTATGTATAAAAGAAATAGGCAAAGAAAGGAGAGACTTTAATTCATGGAAAAAGTTGCGATTGTGAATGTGAAAAGTTTTGGAAGAGAGTTTCCAGAATTTTTAGATGAGCTAAAAGAAAAAGTTGGTTATGTGGAAAAGTTTATATTTAGCCAGGATGCTTCTCAACAAGAATTGATCGATAAATTAAAAGATTTTCATTATATCATTTTAGGAAATGATCCGACCTTCAAAGAGGAATTCTTTGAAAATTGTCCAGATTTGAAATTAATAGCCCGACATGGACTAGGTTTCAATAACGTGGATCTGGAAGCGGCCAAAAAACATAATGTATACGTAACAAAAGAAGAAAATATCATCGAACAAGATGCAGTGGCTGAGCATGCCGTTTCTTTATTAAATGTATTGGCTAAAAACATTAACATCGCCAACCAGATGGTACATCAAGGAGAATGGGGTGTTCGCCGTGAACGTTTGATGGGGTATCAGATAAGAGGAAAAGTAACTGGTGTTATTGGATATGGAAATATCGGAAGACGATTTGGGGAAATCATGAAATATGGTTATAAAAATCGAATTTTAGCTTATGATCCATACTTACCATCAGAAAAAGCCGAAGAGTACGGTATCGAATTGGTTAGCTTAGATGAATTGTTGGCTAATTCGGATTTTATTTCAATGCATTGTAACTTAACAGATGAAAATAAGAAGATGATTAACCAAGATACTCTAAAGAAAGTTAAGAAAGGAGCTATTTTAATTAATTGTGCTCGTGGTGCCTTGGTCGACGATGAAGCAGTTTTAGAAACAGTCGAAAGTAGAGATTTGTTTGGGTACGGAGCCGATGTGTGTTCTCAGGAACCAATTCATCCAGATAATCCATTATTAAATCATGACCATATTGTACTAACACCGCATGTTTCTGTTTACAACTTGACTTGCACAGAAAACATGAATCGAAAAGTCATGGAAGATATTTATCTAGTTATGGAAGGTAAAAAACCCAATGTCATTGTAAATGGACTATAGAGAAGGAGGAGAAGAAAATGACAAGACAAGAAACGATTCAAACAATTGAAAGAGAAAAGATCGTAGTGATCACTCGAAACATTTATGATGAAGACCTATTGAAGCTGGCGAAAGCTTTGTATGAAGGTGGAATTCGTTGTTTTGAAATCACATATGATCCAGCTGATCCAAACACAATGACAAAAATATCAGAAAACATGAAAATGCTCGAAGATCATTTTCATGGAGGACTAACGCTTGGCGTGGGAACGGTACTTAATCCAGAACAAGTAATCAATGCCAAAAATGCAGGGGCAAAATTTATTGTTTCACCAAATTTCAAAAAAGAAGTAGTAGAGGAAACGTTGAAACAAGGATTGGTTTCTATGCCAGGTGCTATGACGCCTACAGAAGTCTTAGCTGCTGATGAAGCAGGTGCTGATTTTATTAAGCTGTTCCCGGCAGGAACATTAGGAATTAAATATTGTAAAGATATCTATGCTCCGATTCATCATGTGAAATATATTGCCACGGTATCGGTTACAGAAGAAACATTTGAAGAGTATTTAAAAATTGGATTTGCCGGGGCTGGAATTAGTTCACGTTTAATTGATAAGAAATTGCGAGAAGAAGGTAATTATCAGGAATTAACAAGCAGAGCTAAGAGATTTGTAGAAATTGCAAAAAAATATTAGGAGGAAATCATGGACAATTTAAAACTAACTCGTATCGATTTTCGTTTGATACATGGACAGGTAATGACACGTTGGGTAAAAAAATATGATATTGAATCCATCGTGGTTATTGATGACAGGTCTGCTAAGAGTGCGATTTTGAAAAAAATCTTGTTGAATGCCGCTCCAGCAGGGGTCAAGGTCGAAGTGGAAAGTATTGAAAACGCTGCAAAAAGGTGGCAGGCAGGAGAAATGCCAAAGAACAATTTGTTGATTTTATTTAAAGATCCTGTATCCGCTGCCAAAGCCTATCAGGCAGGCGTGAAATATCCTTCTCTACAGGTCGGTGGTGTTGAAGGCGCCGGTGACAAGAAAAACATTTGTCGAAATATTGTTATGTCACAGGAAGATATCGACGCTTTGAAACCTGTATATGAAGCTGGGGTAAACATTTTCTGTCAGCCAATTCCAGAAGATGCGGAATATCCATTTAAATCAGCTTTAGAGAAGTTTAACTAGCAGCGTTTCTAAAAGATAGGGAAGGGAGGAATCGAATCAAGAAACTTTTAAAATTTAATGCTTATATAATTCAATAGTAAAGGAGAGAAAAATAATATGGTACAAGCATTATTAATGGCTTTACTGGCGTTATTCAACGGAACACAGGGACCAACATTCTGGTATTTCTTCCGTGAACCAGTTATGGCCGGTTTTTGGGTAGGATTAATCTATGGTGATCCTGTAATGGGTACTATGATCGGTGCGACAATCAACGTTTCCTATTTAGGTTGGATCAGTGCTGGTGGAGCCAATGCATCTGACTTATATTGGGCAGGTTTGTTAGGAACATTTGTTGCCATCCAGGGTGGTATGGATATTCAGCAAGCAGTTGCGTTTGCCGTTCCAGTTGGTTTGTTAGGTAACTACATGCATGTTGCTTATATGACAATTGCTTCTATCTGGCCAGTACGTATGGATAAATTGGCCGAAAAAGGAAATTGGAAGGGCATTCGTAGATTACAGTTGTTAGGTGGACCTTCCATTGTTGTATTAGTACGTTGTATTCCAGTATTCGTAATTGCTTACTTCGGTAGTGAATATATTCAAATCTTAATTGATAGTTTACCAACATGGGCTATGAATGGTTTGAGTGCAACCGGAAAACTTCTTCCAGCTCTAGGTATGTCAATGCTGATGAAGTTTATGTGGAAAAAGGAATTGGCAATTTTCTTCGTGCTAGGTTTTACAGTTGCAGCTTACTCTGGAATGACAGACTTGTTGCTGTATGCCATCTTAGGTACAGTACTTGCGATTGTCCTTCTTAAACTTGGATTCCAGGCAAAACCTAAGGAGGTTGAATAATTATGGAACAAATTCGTTTAACTAAAAAAGATGTCAATAAAGCCGTTGGCTGGTGGTGGTTCACATCCCACATGACATATAACTATCAACGTCTTCAGGCTGGGCCTTTGGCCGGAATGATGGGGCCAATCTTAAATAAACTTTATAAGGGTGATAAAGAAAAGGTTTCTGAAGGTCTAGTAAGACATATGCAATACTTCAACACAGAACCACGTTGGGGAGCAATCCTTCCTGGTATGGTTGTAGCGTTGGAAGAAGGTATGGCAAACGATACTAGTGGTGAAATTGATGGTTCAATGATCACCGAAATCAAAACTGCTTTAATGGGTCCATTGGCTGGTATCGGTGATACAATTTGGGCTGGTTTGATCAAACCGGTAATCCTTTCTATTATATTGTCCTGGGCACAAGAAGGTAATGTTTGGGCAGCATGGTTGTATGGTATTGGAGTTACTGCTTTAGATTTTGCGGTTACGTACATTATGTTTACTCAAGGTTATAAATTAGGTATGGATTCTATTGACAAGTTCCTTGAAGGTGGATTCATTGCGAAAGTTACTACATTCTTAGGTATTGTTGGTTTGTTCTGTCTTGGAGCCATGATTGTTAAATACGTTACGATTTCAGCAGTTTTGACACTCGAAATGACAACGACAACTTTGGATTTTGGAGCTATTCTAAATAAGATTTTCCCATGTTCTGTTCCTCTAGCTTTAACGTTCTTAGCTTATTGGCTGCAAGTTAAAGGCAGAAGCGTTACCACTGTATTACTGATTTTGTTCGTAATCGGTTTTGCCGGTGGAGCTATCGGATTCTTAGGATAGGACATAGAAATCAGGAAAGGGATAGCTCCTTTCCTATTCATAGAGTATTTGGAGGGTTTATGATTCGAATTTTAATTGTGACACATGGAGAATTGGCAAGTGCCTTAAAAACAAGTTCCAAGATGTTCTTTGGCGAAATGTCTGACACTTTGGAAACTATTGGATTGTTTCCTACTGATAGTCCAGATAGCCTGCAGGTAAAAATTAAAGAAAAGATCAATGAGATCGATGATGGCTCTGGTATATTGATCTTTGTAGATATTTTCGCAGGTTCTCCATTCAATAATGTGGCGATTGTTTTAGATGAATTAAAAGAAGACCACAAGTTACAGTGTTTTACAGGCGTCAATATGCCATTACTTATGGAAGCTCTGGCAAGTTGCCAAACGATGGATATTGAAAGCCTCACAGACCATTTAGAAAAAGTTTCTAAAGATACGATCGTTAATTTAAGAAAAGCATTGGACATTTGATAGAAAGTTGGTGACATCATGCTCTTTGGTATTCAGATAGAAGTATTTGAAGATACAAAATCACGAAAATTATTACATGTAAAGAAAAAAGATCTTTATTATCAAATCACAAAAAGCGATGAGGCAAAAGTATTCTTGTTCTCAAAAGGCTTGATTAATGCGGTTTCCTTGGCTCTTATATTCGGTTTGATCTTACGTTGGCCGATTTGGGCTTATGTGGTTACGGCATTACTGATTTACGCATTTATTTTATATATGTTTAACGATAAAGTCTTACCAAAGATGCCTGTTGTCAACGCGAAAACAGTTGCCCGAAAAGAAGCACCAAAAAAAGATAGAAGTTTTTCAATAGCTGGTATTGCTTACCTTGTCATCGCATTTGGTCTTCTTTATTGTTTCTTTACTAATCAAGTTGAAGAAGGAATGATGACATATGTCGTAATTGGGGCGATAGCCATTTCATTGGTTATGGGGGCTATGAACTTGTTTACTTACGGTAAAAAAAACGAATAACATAGGAGAAATGTATGGAAATATCAAAAGCATTGGTCGTTGAAAGCGTGAACCATTTGAAGTTTGTTGATTTGCCAAAACCGAAAATCGGTGATTTTGAAGTGTTATTCAAAACACAATATTGTTCATTGTGTACCGTAGATCGAAGAACCTATAAAGGGACACGTAAGAAAAAGCTTCCTTTCCTAGGTGGGCATGAATGCAGCGGCATCATTGAAGAAGTGGGAGATGGAGTGGTAGGTGTAAAGGCTGGAGACAAAGCCATCTTTACTTCCGGTTATTGCATGCAGTGTGAGCTAGATCGAACAAATCACGGTACCCAGTGTAATAAAAAAAGCGAAATGCCTCCTCGTGCTGTTTTTGACGGAACGATATTAGGTGGTGGATTAAGTGAGTACTTGGCTATACCTGCGTGGCAAGTGATCAAAGTTCCGGACGATGTGGACCTAAAATATGCCTGTTTGACGGAACCCTTGGCTTGTTGCATACACAGTATCCGTAAATCAAGAATAAAAATTGGGGAAACTGTTTTGATCATAGGTCTTGGGATCATGGGATATTTTCAGTTAAAACTAGCTCTTATGCAGGGAGCACGGGTTATTGTCAGCGAACCCGATCCAAAACGTCAAAAGAAAGCTTTAGAGAGTGGAGTTTGGGCAGTGTTGGATCCCACACAAGAAGACTTAGCTCAAAGAATTCATCAATTAACCAACGGATTAGGGGCTGACGTGGTCATTAATACGATTCCTGCTTCTTCGATTTGGATGTCTTGTTTTGATATGTTGGCTCCTTATGGACGATTGATTGCGTATAGTTCTCAAGATGAGAAAAAAGGAATTCCAGTTGATTTTGGACAAATTCATGGAAAAGAATTTGAAATCATTGGGACACTGAATCCTAACTTAGATGATAACGATGCTGCTGTAAAATTGATTAGTTATGGAATGATCGATATGGAACAGGTGATTGATGAAATTTATCCATTTGATCAGGGAAAACAAGCTTTTGATAAAGCTTGTGAACCAGGAATGTATAGAGTGCTAATTTCATATTAGGAGATTGTTTATGTTAGTGACTTTAAATGAACTTTTACAAGATGCGAAAAAAGAAAACTATGCCATTCCCGCAACCAATGTGGATAATGAACATAACGTAAGAGCGGCTATACAGGCTGCAGAAAATAAGCGCTCTCCTTTGATTTTGAATGTGACACCGGTTGCCAATCCGGATCTTGTCTTGTTTGGAAGTATTTGCCGACGATTGATCGAAAAGGCCAATGTACCGATTGTTCTCAATCTGGATCATGGAAAAACATTTGAGCAATGCATATTGGGGATCCGCGCTGGATTTACCAATGTCATGATTGACCGCTCGTGGCTTCCATATGAGGAAAATGTAAAAGAAGTAAAAGAAATGGTGAAGATGTGCCATACCCTTGGTATCACTGTAGAAGCAGAGCTAGGGCATGTGGGAATTGGTGAAAACTACCAACACGATGGCAATACAGCATTTACTCGTGTCGATGAGGCCGTCGAGTTTATAAAAGCAACAAAAGTAGACGCTTTGGCTGTTGCGATTGGAACAGCACACGGTGTATACCAGGGAACACCTCATATTCATTTTGATTTACTTCATGATTTATCTAATGCGCTTCCAATTCCTTTAGTGTTACATGGAGGAAGTGGAACGGGAGATGAAAACTTGAAGCGATGTGCTCGTGAGGGAATCAATAAGATCAATTTGTCAAATGATTTAAAAAGGGCGGCAATCAATAACTTGATCGCAAAAGATCTTTCGGTAACGAAGTCTATAATCTCTATCCGTTATTAGCAGAAGGCTTCCAAAAGAAAATCGAATATTTCATCGATTTGTTTGGATGTGCGAATCGAGTATGATCAAATACATTTTTGTTGATTTGGATGGTACATTTTTGGATTCAAACAAACAAGTTTCCAAAGATTGTGTTCAATTTATTAAAGATTTGAAAAAACAGTATGATGTCCATTTTGGGATTGCATCTGGACGTGCACTAACTTCTTTGCTTCCTTTGGTAGAGAAACAAGAGCTCGATGAAATCATAGATGTCATTGTTGCAAACAATGGAGCTGAAATTTTGGACTGGGAATCAAAAAAAATCATAAATCTTCCCTTTGTCCAAAAAGAAGAGATTCAAATAATCTTAAACACGTTTCAAAACTTGAAAGGCCTTACTATTTGTTTCCATAATAAAAATAAGTTATTTGCTTCAAGAACAACAGAACGAATTCTTGGCATACAACGATTTAATAATGAAGAATACTTGTCAAATCCTTTGAAAAACAACTCCTACCTGTCAACTCCTAGAGTAATGTTGATTTTAGACAAACCCGTTGATGAAGAGTATGTTAAGAAAATTCGTACCGTTAGTTTTGAGGGACTAACGAGTTGTCGTTCAGAAAATGATGTATATGAATTTATGAATAAAGAAACATCGAAGGCCAATGGTATTAAACAATATGTGACACAAAGAGATTCTTCTTTAGACGAAGTTATGGTGTTTGGCGATAGTGACAATGACATTGAAATGCTGAAAGAATGTAAGCTGGGTATCGCAATGAAAAATGCCCGGCCAATGATTCAGAATGTGAGTGATGATATCACATATAAAACCAATGATGAAGAAGGAGTAATGGATTACTTACTCCATCATACAGACTTATTTGAAAGAGTAATTGAGGGATAAAATGGAAAATACAATTCGTGAAGCTTTTGAGAAAAAAGATATGGTTCTTTCAACTCGAATCAATAGTACCTGGCCTGTGATTACAGAAATTGTAGGGTCCTCTGGAATCTACGACTATATCGAATTTTTGGCCGAATACGCACCTTTTGATCATTATGATCTGGAAGTGCTTGCGATGGCTTGTGAATTACACAATATTGGATCTTTGATTAAGGTAGACTATGCTAATCGAATTTATGTAGCTCAAAAAGCTTTGGCTTCCGGATTCCAGGGTGTTTTATTTACAGACCATACAAAGGCGGATGAAGTAAAGGAAACAATCCGAGGAATTCGAGCTGCCACTCCTGAACTGGGTGGAAAGTTAGGCTATGTGAGCCGCAGATGGATTCGCAATGCGACATTTTCTTCGCAACAAGAATATGCCAAAGAAGTTTCCAAAACCGTGATTGGCTTTATGATCGAAAAAAAAGAGGCGGTAGAAAACATTGAAGAAATCTGCAAGGTACCAGGTGTCGATTTTGTACAGTTTGGGCCAGCTGACTATTCAATGAACTGTGGCTACGCCAAGAATTCGAAAGAAGTAAAAGAAGCAGAGAAGCATGTTATTAAAACAGCTTTAAAAAATGGGGTACAGCCTCGTGTGGAAATTACACAAGCCCAACAAGCGCAACCTTATTTAGAGATGGGGGTTACTCACTTTTCCTTAGGTACCGAAGTAAAAATCTTAAAAGAATATTGGAATAATGAAGGTTCCAAACTTTTGGATATTCTAAGGGGAAAGTGAAATGAAAAATTTTGTTTATGACATACCCACAAAAGTTTATTTTGGAAAGGATCAAATTCAGTCTTTATCTGAGTTGGTTAAAAATTTAGGAAAAAAACTGTTGATTGTCTATGGCGGTGGAAGCATCAAGAAAAACGGAATTTATGATTCTGTACTTGAACAGTTAAAAAAAGCTGATGGGGAATGGTTTGAGCTTTCAGGCATAGAACCAAATCCACGCATCGCAACCGTAAAAAAAGGCATCCAGCTTTGTAAAGAAAAAAAGATTGATGGAGTGCTTGCTGTTGGAGGAGGTTCGGTTATCGATTGTTCTAAGGCAATTTGTGCAGGGGCCTATTACAATGGCGATCCTTGGAATCTGGTGATGAATCCTTCATTAATTAAAAACGCTTTACCTCTAATTGCAATTCCGACCATGGCTGCTACGGGCAGCGAAATGGATCATATTGCTGTAATCACCAACGAAGATACAGATGAAAAGATAGGAACCCGACATCCTCTTCTTAGACCTATAGCTAGTATTTTAGATCCAACATATACATTTTCGGTATCTCCTTATCAAAGTGCAGCTGGAGTAGCCGATATCATGAGTCATATCATGGAGTCTTATTTTTCTAAGGAACCTGGATTGATTCTGGAGAATGTTGCGATTGGGCTATTGAAAACGTGTATGGATTCTGGACTTAAGGTGTTAGAAGACCCAGAGGATTACGAAGCACGTGCCAACTTAATGTGGGTGAGTTGTTGGGCTATCAATGATTTTCTTAAATTAGGAAGACCGGTAGCATGGAGTGTTCATCCAATCGAACACCAACTCAGTGCTGTTTACGATATTACACATGGTGTTGGATTGGCTATATTGACCCCACACTGGATGGAATACGTTCTTAATGAGAATACGGTAGATATTTTTGAAGGTTTCTTTAGAAAACTATGGGACTGGCAAGATAAAGAATTGGATTCATATGAACTAGTCTATAAAGGAATCGAAGAATTGAACAAATTTTATGCCAAATTGAATTTACCAATGACATTACACGAGTTGGATATTGATTCTTCTCAATTTAGTGCCATGGCAAAAAAAGCGGAAAAACAAGTCCAACAAGGATTTGTTCCTTTGAGTGAAAGTGACATAGTGAAAATTTATGAAGCAAGCTTATGATTTAAAAATCGTTATATTGGATGGGTATACAGAAAATCCTGGTGATCTTTCATGGGCGGGCCTGAATGGCTTTGGTCACGTGGAATACTATGATCGCACCAGTGAAGATGAAATCTTATCCCGAATTCAAAAGGCCGATATTGTACTCACGAATAAAACGCCGCTGCGTAAGGAAAACTTGAGTCAGTGTCCTTCTTTAAAATACATCGGGGTGTTGGCAACTGGATATGATGTGGTGGACATCGGGTATTGTAAAGAGCACAACATCGCAGTAACCAATGTACCTGGCTATGGGACAAAAGCAGTTGCACAGTTTGCTATTGCGTTGTTATTGGAAGTTTGTAATCGAGTAGGATATCATGCTAAAGCGGTTCAAGAAGGAAAATGGAATGCACAACCTGACTGGTGTTTTTGGGATTATCCTTTGATTGAACTGGCGGATAAGACGATGGGAATCATTGGCTTAGGAAGAATTGGACAAAGTACAGCAAAAATTGCATCGGCATTAGGTATGAAGGTCCAATATTTTGATGAATATGTTAATACGGATATTTATAAAAAAACTTCATTAGAAGAGTTGTTGAAGACCAGTGATGTGATTTGTTTGCACTGCCCTTTGACAAAAGATAATTACCATATCATATCCAAAGAAAGTCTTCAGCTGATGAAGAAAAATGCCATTTTAATCAATAATTCCAGAGGAAAACTGGTAGATGAACAGGCATTGGCAAAAGCGCTGGAAAATAATGAGGTCTTTGCGGCAGCATTGGATGTGACAAATGATGAACCAATCGATAAAGATTCTCCATTATTAAAACTGGATAACTGTATTATTACACCCCATATTTCATGGGCGGCCAGAGAGTCTAGACAAAGAATAATGGATACGACAATTGAAAATTTAAAAGCTTTTTTAGAAGGTAAAACATTAAATCGAGTAGAAGAATAGGAGATAAATATTATGTCAAAACCAGAAGTAGAAGTAAGAATGAAAAAAACAGCAATCATGGCTGTTGTACGTGTAGAAACAGTAGAAAGAGGATTGGAAATCGCAAAAGGATGCATTGACGGTGGTGTAGATGTGATGGAAATCAGTTATACCAACGCTAATGCCGGTGATGTGATCCGTGCTATTAAGGAAACTTATGGTGACAAAGTATGTGTTGGTGCCGGAACGGTATTGGATGCAACTACCGCAAGATTAGCTATCATGAATAAAGCTGAATTCTTTGTTGCTCCTAACTTTGATCCGGCGGTTCAGGAAATGGCCAACTTGTATCAGATTCCTTATGGGCCCGGATGTACAACATATTCCGAATGTTTGAACGCATTAAAAGCTGGTGCGGCATTCATCAAGATGTTCCCAATTTCAAATTACTATGGACCAGATTTGGCCAAAGTGTTCAAAGTGCCATGTCCTCAGATTCCTGTATTGGCAAGTGGTGGTATTAACTTAGACAATGTAAAGACATGGGTGAAGAATGGAGCCGAAGTTTTAGGCGTTGGAGGTTTGTTGTCAAAGGGAGATTCTGCTCAGATCGCTGAAAACGCTAGAAAACTACGTGCTTTAGTGGAAGAAGCCAGAAAAGAGATGGGTAAATAATGAAAAAGATCTTAGTAACGCCTAGAGGCTATGCCAAATATGGCCAGGAAGCTAGAAAACGCCTGGAAGCTCTTGGATTTGAAATGGATATCAATGAGACAGGGAAACCATTACCTCGCGAAGTCTTTATTCAAAAGGCAAAAGAATCCACCGGCATCATCGTTGGTGTGGATGAACTGGATAAGGATCTGCTTGCCCAGTGCAAGGACTTGAAGGCTATTGTAAAGTTTGGGGTCGGAACTGACAATATTGATGTTGATTACTGCAAGGAACATGGAATACAGGTAGGAAGATGTTTGGGAACAAATTCCAATGCGGTTGCGGAATATACCATTGGTATGATGTTCAATTGTGCTCGTTTTATAGTCAGTGATGCGATGTGCGTGAAAAACGGTGATTGGGATAAGCCAACCGGCATGGAATTGACCGGAAAAAAATTAGGAATTATAGGTTTTGGGAACATTGGCAAGCAAGTTGCCAGAATGGGATATGGAATAGGTATGCAGATTTATGCTTATGATGCTTTTGATATTCCAGAAGAAGCTCTACAACCATATAAGGCAAAGAAATCGAATCCAGAAGAAATCTACAAAGAGTGTGATTTTATTACGGTTCATGTACCTTTGACACCGGAAACAGAGAATATGATCTCGGATGAAGAATTTGACAAGATGAAAGATACGGCCATTTTGATCAATGCGGCCCGTGGAGGGATCGTAGATGAAAAAGCATTGTTGAAGGCATTGAAAGAAAAGAAGATCTTTGCGTGTGCCAGTGATGTGTTTACCAGTGAACCTCCGGCAAAGGAAGATTGGGTGCAAGAATTATTAGGAATGGATAATTTCATTTTAACGGCGCATATTGGTTCTCGTTCAAGAGAGTCTGAGATCAATACGGTAAACCGCGCTACGGATGTAATGATTGATTTTTTAAAGTAATTGGAAGGAAGTGTATATATGAAGGCAGTTATTTTAGGTGCAGGACGAATTGGTAGAGGCTTTGTGACGCAACTATTGACATTGAATAATGTGGACATTACTTATTTTGATGCCAGCGATGCGATGGTTGAACAAATGAATCAAATAGGACATTATACGATCCATGTGTTAGGACATTCGGATCTTGATTTAGAAGTGGATCATGTGAAGGCATATCCAACTTCAGACATTGATCAGTTGGCTGCTTGTTGGAAAGAAAGTGATTTTATCTTTACGGCTTGTGGTGGAAAAAATATGCCTTCAGTAGGAAAAACCATTGGTCAGGCATTTAAAAAATTAGTTACGATCGGTGGTGTACACCTTTCTAATATTATAACTTGTGAAAACTGGATCGATCCGGCCAAAGACCTGGAAGAAGCCATCTTAAGCTGTTTGGATGAAAAAGAAGCAAAGTTATTTAAAGAAAACGTGGGTGTAGGAGAATCGGTAATCCTTTGTACGGGAACAGGGGCACCAGATCCTTCTAAAGTGATAAATCCAATTGATACGTGGGTTCAAAACTTTAAATACTTGCCAATTGATAAAGATGCTATAAAAACAGAGATTCCAAATTGGGAATATATTGAGTTTGTAGACAACTTTGGGCATTTATTGACACAGAAATTGTACACAAATAACACAAGCTGTGGTTCGGTAGCGTATCTGGGGCATTTAAAAGGTTTGACTTATATGGCCGAAGCTGCCAATGATGTGGAAATCGAACCAATCATGGATGAAATTTATAATGAAATCAACCAAGCTTTGATTCAAGGAATGGGTATCGATGCAGAGAGTCAATACGCTTTTTCTAAACGTGCCAAGGCTAAGTATACCGATAGAGATATTGTCGATAAATTGACGCGTATTGCTCGGGATCCTCTAAGAAAACTTCGTCCCGAAGATCGTTTGATTGGCCCAAGTAAAATTGCGTTGTCCATTGGTGTAAAACCAACTGCGATTGCATTGGCAACGGCAGCGGCTTTATTCTATGATGAACCCGATGATGAATCCGCTATGAAGCTTCAGCAAATGCGAAAAGAACATGGCGTGGAATACATCTTACAAAATGTTTGTCAGTTAAAACCGGAAGAAGAATTGTATCAAATGATTTTAAGCAGCATTGATGAACTAAGAGCGAAAGGATGGCTAAAAGAATAATGAAAAAGGCAGTTGTAATTGGAGCTGGTCAAACAGGACGTGGATATTTGGTTCGTTTTCTGTTCGAAAAAAACTATGATATTACATTAATCGATAAAAATGAACGGTTAATAGACTATCTCCAAGAGGATAAAGCGTTCTGTATCCATTTTTATTCAAAAGATAGAACACCTTTATATGTTCATGGATTGAAAGCGTATTTAAGCTATTCTAAGGAAGCCAAACAAGCAATTCATGATGCGGATATTATTTTTACTTCTGTTGGTGAACAAAATTTAGGCGATGTGGCTAAACAGATTCAGGAAGGCATTGCCGGGCGTGAAGATAAGGTAGTTATGTTGACGGCGGAAAATGGAATCAATCCAGGGAAAGTATTAACCAATCATTTAAAAGATTTAGGAGTAAAAGAAAATTTTACCGTATCTATGACGGCCGTCTTCTGCTCAACGGTTGCCTTAGATAAGACAAGATTGGATATCTTGTCTATGAATGAATACTACTTCCCGTTTGATGCGGACGCCCTTGATGAAATTGATTTTGAAGGAGCGGTTCCTATTCATGACTTTGAAAAGTTCTTAAAAAGAAAGATTTATACGTATAACTGCTTGGCGGGTTTGATCTCTTATTGCGGATATATCAAAGACTATGAAGTCTATGGTGATGCTGCTAATGATCCCGACATTGCCGAAATGATGGATATTCTTTTAGAAGATTTAAATCCGGCTTTACAGGATTATTTCCAGATTACAAAAGAAGATCAAGAAGAGTTTGCCCAACGCGCTATGCGTAAGATGAAAAACAAAGATATTCTAGATTTCAATGTAAAAAATGGACGTGCCGCAAAACGTAAATTAGGACCAACAGAGAGAATCATGTCACCTATGAAAATTTTAAAAGAGCATGACAAAGATACACGAATCATGGAATTCGTGGCGGCAGCGGCTTTGGTGTATTGGGAAGAACTCCAAGGAAATGGCAGTGAACCTGTATTAACAAAATCACCAATCGAAACATTCTGTGATATAAATGGTCTTTCTGTAGACGATGCCATGGTGAAACGGGTGGAAAAATATTATGAGTTGATCAAGGCCAATCGCCATAACATCTGCATGAAAGAGCTTGTCTATTCTGTGGAGTAGTGAGATGAGTAAACATAGAGAAATTAAAATCAGCGGTTCCTTGTCTTGTATCGATTTATTGCATATAAAAGACCAGATGGATTTGATTAATCAAACCCATCTGTCTTTTCTACATTATGATGTGGTGGATGGGAAGTTCAACGATTGTTTTGTGTTCGGAGATTTAATTTTAGAAAGGCTTCGACCTTTGACTACAAAACCTATCGTGGTGCATTTGGCTGTGGAAGATATCAAGCCTTATATCAAACCGATGATCAAAGCAGGTGCTGATTATCTTGCGGTGCATTATGAAACCCCTTGCGATCATAAAGAGGTATTTGAAGAGATTCGCTCTTTAGGAGCTAAACCCATCTTGGCTTTTCGATGTGAAACACCCGTTCCAGAAGATTTTTTAGAATTGGTTGGCCAGGTTGAAAGTATTTTGAAATTGACGGTCAATCCGGGGTATGCCGGACAGCCTATACAAAAACAAGCTTTAAAACATATTCAAATTATGCGCGAATACTTGGATAAGGCGAATATAAATATGGATATTGAAGCTGATGGCAATATCAATGTGCATACGATCCCTGAAGTAGTTCAGGCGGGGGCAACGATCCTGACAGGGGGAACTTCTGGTTTATTTAATGATAAGGCAAGCATACAAGAAAATTATGATTTGATGATGGAGGCGGCAAAGATATGAAGCCATTATTATGCCCTAGTATGATGTGCTGTAACTTTTCCAATTTAAAAGAGGAGATGGCTCTATTGGAAGAAGCGAAGATCGATATGTATCACTGCGATATCATGGATGGAACCTTTGTTCCTAATATGGCTTTGGGGATTTCAGATATCCAGGCGATACGCTCTTTGACAAACAAAAAGATTGACGCACATTTGATGATTGATTCACCAGCAAATAAAGTGGATTGGTTTATAGATGCCGGTGCCGATATCATTTATCTGCATCCAGAATCTGAGATGTATGTCATCAAAACTATTCAGCACATTCATGAACGAAAAAAAGAAGCGGGCATTGCAATCAATCCCGATATTAGTCTTGTTTCTTTGGAGGAGTTGTATCCTTTCTGTGATTATATTTTAGTGATGACAGTGAATCCGGGCTTTGCGGGACAAAGTTTTATAGAAAGTATGGATCGAAAAGTTGAAAGACTGGTTCAGCTGAAACAAAAATATGGTTTTCAAATTATTATGGATGGTGCTTGTTCTCCTGAAAGAATTAAAGCTTACTCTTGTTGCGGTGTAGATGGGTTTGTATTAGGAACTAGCGCATTGTTTAAAGAAGATAAAAAATATAAAGAACGATTGGATGAATTGAGGGGTGTTTGTGGCAGATAATAGATTGGAGATTTTAAAACAATTCGATACGCCAAGTATTACCAACGTGGTCGCAACGTATCCGGAAAAAGACTATTGTTTGGGTCTTTATGATCCCTGGCAAGAATCTTGGTACACCAATCAGAAAGCTAAAGTGATGTATCCAGAATTAGGACCGGTGGCAGGGTATGCCATAACTTGTACATATGGGTTGCCCGACCCACATTATCAACGGCTTTCATTTCCAGACGTGCTGAGAACTATTTCCGCATTGAATGAGCCTGTTGTGTTAGTTGTGAAACAAAACTTGCCAAAACGAATTAAAAATAAAAATGGTTTACTTGGTGGGAATATGATGACAGCACTTAAATCAGTGGGTGTCGTTGGGGTAATATCAGATGGGCCAAGTCGGGATGTTGATGAAGTAAGACCATTAGGAATGCAATATATGCTTAGTGGTGTATGTCCAGGACATGGTAAATGGTCTATCAAGTCGATCAATACACCCGTGAAAGTGTTTGATATGGCAGTTTCTCCAGGAGAAATCATTCATATGGATGAAAATGGGGCGGTTAAATTTCCAGCTAGCGTTTTAGATGATGTGATCAAAAATGCCCAAAATCTTCGTATTATTGAAGAAAAACGACAAGCACAAATGCGCCAAACACAAGATTTGAATAAGATTATTGACATTATGGCAGGACTTTATGATGACTAATGAACAGGTTTTAAAGATCGATGAAAATGACAATGTCGTGGTTGCCATACGGGATATTAATAAAGGGGAAACGATTGTTGTGTCTTCTTTAAAAGTACAGGTACAGGATGAGATTCCCATATATCATAAAATGGCAATTGAGGATATTTCTTTAGGAAGTCCTATTTTAAAATATGGGGAATGTATAGGCTTTGCGTATAAAGATATAAAGCAAGGGCAACATGTTCATACACATAATTTAAGGAGCAAGAATTGAGTTATGAAGATCAATGGATACAAGAGGGAATGTGATGGGACCTATGGAATTCGAAACCATGTACTGATTTTACCAACTAGTATTTGTGCCTCGGATGTGGCGCGAATCGTATCGGAAAAGGTGGATGGGACTATCACCTTCCATAATCATCTGGGTTGTTCACAGACAAAAATTGATACAGCTTATACAATATCTACCATGGCAGGAATGGCTGCCAATCCCAATGTGTATGGTGTTGTTGCGATTTCCTTAGGATGTGAGAACTGTCAAATGGATCGAGTGGTTACCGAGATCAAAAGTCGAACCAAAAAACCATTAGAGACATTTATTATCCAGGAAGTCCCAGGAGTTGAAAAAACCATTGAGTTAGCTACTAAGGCGGCTATAAAAATGGTGGAAGAAGCCAAAGCAATGTCTAAAACAGAGTTCGAAATCTCCAATTTAATTTTAGGAACAGAATGTGGCGGTTCGGATCCTACCAGTGGTCTTGTGTCCAACGTTTTGGTGGGCCATGTTTCCGATCGAATGGTTTCTTTAGGTGGAACTTCGATTTTATCGGAAACTACAGAATTTATTGGAGCACAGCACATTTTAAAAAAAAGGGCTCGAAATACTTCGGTAGCCACTCACATTGATGAAATTATTGAGCGATATGAAGAAAGTCAGTACAGTGTGGGAGATGATATTCGTATGCGAAATCCTTCTCCAGGCAATCAAAGAGGTGGGATTACCACTTTGGAGGAGAAATCTTTAGGATGTATCAAAAAATCAGGCTCTAGCATGATTCAGGATGTTTTTGATTATGCCCAGCCCATCAGTTGCAAAGGCCTTGTAATCATGGATACACCGGGGAATGATTCTATCAGTATGATGGGAATGGCGGCAGGGGGTTGTTCCTTGATTTTGTTTACGACCGGACAAGGCACACCATTAGGCAATCCACTTGTACCAGTGATCAAAATCACCGGTAATCAGCAAACGGCAGAAAAAATGAAAGAATCAATTGACTTTGACTGTAGTGAAGGATTAAATTCAAACAATATGGATGAGCTGGAGAATGCTTTGTTCTCGCTGGTTCTCGATGTGTGCAATGGAAAAAAGACCAAGTCGGAAATCTATGGAATATGTGAATGTTCAATCGTTCGGGTTTCAAAATATGTTAAAGACGGAGTTATTCGAAAGACTTATTTTTGAGAGGGGTATCTAGTATGAATCCAACTGGATTAATTTTGTTATTCTTTGTGATTCTTGTGTTTATGACGCCTTTTATAAGAAAGAGCTTAAAAAACAGGAAACAATATTGGTTTGCGCATTTATTAAACACAAAATCATACGAGGAGATGGAAAAGGGACTAAATGCATTTTCTTCCAAAGCTTTGTTTCCACGATATGAACTTGAATGTTATAGACTACAGATGTATTTAGTTCAAAATAATTCAAAAAAAGTTGATGAACAGTATCAAGTCACAATTGAATCGGCTGTAACTAAGAAACAAAAAATAGAGATTTATACTAATGCGTTTGAACATTATGTTATGTTGGCGGATAAGTCAAAAAGTCTTGAATTGAAAAACAAGTTAAAGGAGTTCAATGATGAGTCTTTAAATGCACGATGTCAAATGTTGTATGATATTTTTGTGAATAAGAAGTCAAAATACATTGATCAACTGGAGAAGAATTTTGATAAACTCCAAGACTCTGAGAAAATGCTATCTGCTTATTTGTTGTCGGTACAATATACGAATAAAGGGGATACAAAAAAGGCGGATTACTATAGTAATCTTTCTAAAGATTTTTTTGAATAGCGGTTTTCTCTTAGGAGAGAATCGCTTTTTTTGAAGGAGAATTTATGAATGTATTGATAGCGATTGATTCCTTTAAAGGAGCGGTTTCTTCTTTAGAAGCTGGTTTTTCTTTAAAATCGGGATTATCTATTAATCCTGATTTAAAGTTACAAGTTTGTGCGGTTTCTGATGGTGGAGAAGGAAGCTTGGAAGTTTTGTCTCAAAATGGCATAGGGACTTATCAGAAAATGATGTGTAAAGATTCCTTTGGTAGAGATACTATGGTAAACGTTTTGTTCTTTGAAGAAGATGATAAGAAATGTTGCGCCATTGAAACGGCTTCGATGATAGGAATTCAGGGACAAAATCCGACTCCTAATACAGTGATGACCACTTCTAGTTATGGCTTAGGGCAATTGATTTGTCATTTGATGGAAAACCAAATCAGTAAAATCATTGTATTTGTCGGAGGTACGATAACTACCGATGCCGGTCTGGGGGCATTACAGGCATTGGGCCTTTTGTTATATGATGAGAAACATGAACTTTTAGCGAATCATGCCAATCCTCTTATGAACTTTGATCATCTTGATAAAGAGAAGCTGCAACAAATCCGAAATCATTTAAAAAAAGTCGAACTTGTTGTCGGAGTGGATGTAAATGCTCCTTTGTATGGAACTTATGGTTGTTCTCAAATGTATGCTCGGCAAAAAGGGGCTGATGAAAAACAAATCCAACAAATGGAAGGCCATTTAAGAAAGTTGGATGAACAATGTGATTTGGATTTGATGGAACCTGGCTGTGGGGCCGGAGGAGGCTTGGCAGCTGGATTAAAAATAATTGGTGGAAATATTGTGCCAGGTTTTGATATCGTGAAACATTTCATTGATTTAACAAGTAAAGTACAATGGGCAGATCTGATCATTACTGGAGAAGGGGCTATCAATGATCAAACTCTGCAAGGGAAATTACCTTTATGTATGGCAGAAATGGCTAAAAAAGAGCAAAAACCAATCATAGCCTTGTGTGGACAGAAAAATTATACAGACAAGTCGTTAAACGATTGGTTTGATGGGATTTTCTCGATCCAACCGAGTATTTGTTCATTACAAGAGGCTATTCAAAACACAAAAGTAAATCTAGAAGAAATTGGGTTCCAATTTGGGAAACTGATTAAGAGGAATCATCATGAGAATCGAAGCTAAAGAAATGCACTCTATATTTTTTAAGATTTTAGTAAACCATGGTGTACCCAAAGAATACGCTAGCGATTGGGCGCAGATTTTTGTGGACAATAGTTTGGTCGGTGTTTATAGTCATGGGATCAACCGTTTTAAAAAAATTATAGAATATATAGACAAGGGTCTTATCAATATCCATGAACAATGTACTTGCGAAGTAAAAATCGGAAATATCGAACGTTGGAATGGACATTGTGGAATTGGTCCGCTCAATGCACAAAAAGCGGTTTTAAGAGCTTGCAAGCTTGCCAAAGAACAAGGTATTGGTATCGTCGCATTGGGTAATAATAATCACTGGCTTCGTGGTGGATATTATGGTTCTCTGGCTGCTGATCAAGGTTGTATATGTATCTGTTGGTCTAATACTAAGCCCAATATGCAAGCTTGGGGAAGCAAGGATACCAATATTGGAAACAACCCCATCGTGTTCGCTGTACCAGATATCTCTAAGGAACATATAATTTTAGATTGTGCTGTTTCTCAGTTTTCCTATGGAAAAATCGAAGAATGCATGTTGAAGAATATTGAGCTTCCAGTTCCTGGTGGCCTCGATGAAAAGGGAGAGCCTACGAGGGATCCCTCTATTATTTATCAAACCAAAAGAGTTTTACCTATGGGTTATTGGAAAGGAAGCGGATTATCCATTTTATTAGATTTGATTGGCACGATATTAAGTAATGGGAATTCTGTTATGAAGATTGGAACCTTTGAAAGAGAGATTGGGCTTACACAGATTTTTATTGTGATTGATCCTTTAAAATTTATTAACATAGAGAGAATGGATCAAATAGTTCACGATCTTAAAAAATCATTAAAAGATTCTCATCCTATCCAAGAAAGAAGAGAAGTCTATTATCCTGGTGAATTAGAAACCAAGGTAAGAAAAGAAAATATGAAAAAAGGCCTTCCTGTCATTGAGGCCAAATGGAAAGAAATCTTGAATCTACTTTAAATGATAAAAATGTATGGATTTTAATGAACTCCAACATAAGAATTTTTTTGCAGTAAACTATAACGATATCTCGATGCTTAAACAAGTCGGGACCATCTATGAAGAAGAAAAAAGAAGAGCCGACAACGAGGCACAATCTAATAAGGAGAAGGGAGTTGTCTAGCTTATTGAAAACGAGAGGATAAAAAGAATGACAGAAATTCAAAAACATGTAATTAGTATTCGAAAGAATATATTAAAAATGGTGTATGCGGCACAAAGCGGGCATCCGGGCGGCTCTTTATCCGGGGCCGATC
>OGOP01000309.1_pt1 | contig 46626 bp, 40 predicted proteins | sample 1552591 | NCBI WGS metagenome assembly OGOP01 (sample SAMEA2580120, study PRJEB22360) | human gut metagenome | biome: human gut; feature: human-associated habitat; material: faeces | place: Denmark | collected 2008/2010 | reverse complement strand
AATACGTGCTGAATATCTACACAGAGAACCGAGCTTATGCAAAACCCTTCAAAACTGGATTCGGATAAAGTCCGTTCCTTATGGTTTTAATCTGCGTATTGCCTCAAGTCGCATTGTGGGGTAAGGGGAAGGTATGCACAAATCGGACAAAATTCACGCTCATACTATCATGATGAATAGTGTTCAAGCTCTTTACTGCAATTGAGATTGCCATTGAGATTGCTTGCGGATTTTAGGATGTTATGAATAAATTTAGAAAGAAGAATACTTCTTGGATTCTTAACATTCAACAGGTCATCAGAAATTCGATTACAAAGAATTTCTATAGAACCTAGCGTTTTTAATAACGCTTTTCTAAAGCTATCATTCAAACTAGAAGCTATAACTTCTTCTTTTTTCATATTAAGAGAAGTATATAGAACAGAATTAGCATCAATCGTAACACTAGCAATCGGATGGAAACCAATTCGTATGCAACGGATTACAGAAGAATCAAAAGGATAAACATAATCTAAAGAATAATTAAGTTTCAAGTGCTTTAGCATATACTCAAATTGATCAGAAGCACTTTCCTCTGAATTTACTTTAAAATTAGGAAAAGCAAACTTATTAAACATTATAAATTTAACAAAGCCAAACAACTTTGCAAACTTTCCATTGGATCTGATTAATCCTCTTGTATCAGAAAAAGTTTGTTTATATAACAATATACGATTTTTCATTACAAAACACTATCTATATATGATGAAACATTACCTAACCAAACATCCCAATTATATTCTTCCAAATATAAACGCCTAGATTCTATAGAATATTTTTCCATATCACCTTTTTTTAAAGATTCGAATATTATATTTGCAAAATCCTCCCCCCTAGCATCGAGAGGTAATAGCCTGCCATTAACACCATCTATCACATAATCAGGAACACCACCTGTTTGATATGAAAAAATAGGCAAACCATATGCTGCGGCTTCGCAGTTTACTATACCATGACATTCTGCTTTGGTTGGAAATAAGAACAAATCAGAACTTGCAAACTCATTATAGAACAAATCAAACTCCTTTTGATTATTTTTATCGAGTTTTCCTATATATTTTACGTATTTATTTTTTAAAATACGATCTTCGGGCTTTCCCCCTATTATCTTTAAACATGCTTTAACTTTGTACTTTTCATTCAAAATTTGTACAGTTTCAATTGCTTCATCAATACCCTTTCTTTTTAAATCAAAGCCTACAAATAACAATTCAAGAACATTCGTTAGACAATATTTTTTGGGGGTATATTTTATATAATCAAAGCTTAAATTAGCTCCAGTTTTAACAATCTTAATTTTAGCTTCAGGTACACATTGCTCGTTATTTCGGTTACACTCCGCAACCCATTTACTTGCTGCAAACATATAGGTTATCTTACTATTAGCGATACTTTGCATCTTATAAGCAACCTTCTGTAACATTTTTGATACCCCAAATGCATAATAATCAAAATAACCAGAGAGCACAGAATCAGTTCTAAAAAAGATTGGTTTCTTACAATTTAAAAAAGCATAATCAACATAATCAATAGCAAAGATACCATCAAATTCTAAATTTTCAATCTGCTTTTGAACTGATTTTGAATGAAAATAGCAAATTAATGGTGTTTGCCAAATCATAGTCTTCCAACGCCCTAACCCTATGATTTTCCAAAAACATCTCTCTACAAAAAGCAAAAATAACTTTAACCGAGAAGTGATTTCTGGTTTAACCCATATAACATTATAATGTTTCTTTAACGTATGGTATATACTATAAGGTATACCACTTCGATCAATTTGATCATTAACATCATATTTCGACAAAAAAACTAATGTTTTCATATTTACTTTCTCTAGTGTCCAATAAAAAAGGCAATTTGATCTTTGCAACAATTGATTATAGTCTTTTATGCAGTATTTTATTGTTCATCATGACATACAATTGAAACGCTCAACAAAGAAGTATTCAGATTCTATGCATTTCATTAACGGACAAAAAACTCTTAAGATATTTGACAAGACTATTTTCAACGATGTCAAAGAACTCGATTATCCCCTCTTTAATGGACTATTTAATTAATAAATTAACGTGACCAATTTTTATTGGACACTAACGATTTATCTACTTGGGAAAAATGTTTATTGCATTACATGCATACCAAACATTCTATTTTTTCTATAATTCTATTTATAAAAAGCATAAAGGAAGGTATCAAGCCATTACCTTTAGGTTTAATCCACACGACCTCATATTCTCTCTTCAGTTGATGATAGATACTATAAGGTACTCCACTTCTAGCATTTCTATTAGACGGATTATAGATTGAAACAAATCCTATTTTCATATATCAACTTATTTTTATAATTATTTTACAAGATTGAATACAAATAAATCTCTTACTGCTTTATATATTTTATCTGAGGAGAAAAATATAACAATTGCTTAACTGATTTCAACAGAATAACTGAATGAGACACTTTTCCTTTAAGCAGATATTTTACACCTTGAAAAAACAAATCTATTATCAAAGAACATTTCGTTTTATCTCCTCTAGAAATCTGCGAGAAAGCTTCATTTCTGTACTTGTATACATAAAATGCTAATCGTTTCTTGTCTTTTTCATTTTCGAATAGAATGGATTTCTGAACAACTCTCTTGTGGATTACCTTACTTTTCAATGCTATATAGCAAGGATATTTGCTAGCCAATCTTATAGTATATTCAGAATCATCACCCCATATGAAATATTCCTTGTAAGGCAAACCATTCTTACGAATCATTTCTGAAGTAAAAAGCACAGAAACAAAAGTCGCTCTTTTGACTTTTACCATATTATAATCCGACAAATCGAAATAATCCTCATAACCCGTAATTGGAGAGCGACTATCCACATCAACTATTGGAGTATTCATAGGAGAACCATCTGTGCCCAATACTTTACTACATACAAAGCCAATATTTTCCTTTGCATTAATTGCTGTTATCAACTCTTTCAAAGCGTCCTTATTACAGATGACATCATCATCCATAATCCAGCAATATTTAAAATCATTCTCTGCAACATACTTCATACCTGTAAAAAAGCCACCAGCACCTCCTAGGTTGTCTTGTGTGATAGTGTATATATCACCCTGTTCAGACAACCATTCTGGAGTTGCGTCAGTCGAACCATTATTAATAACTATTATCTGATAATCCAGGTAAGTCTGCTTTCTTAAAGCATCAATCACTTCCTTTAGTAGAGTAAGTCTATTGTATGTTACAACTACAATTCCAACTTTTTTATTCATTTCAAATTTTATTTTCTAAGTTTAATACTTGTTCTATAATTGGCGCCATATCGTAGTACTTATATTCTGCCAATCTGCCACCAAATATGACTTTATCCTCCATATCAGCTAATGCTTTGTATAAGACATACAGATTGGAGTTCTGTTTATCATTCACCGGATAATAAGGCTCCATTCCGTCCTTCCATTCCGTAGAAAACTCCTTCGATATAACAGTCTTCGGGCAGGCATATACCTCCTGACCAAACATCTCGAAATGCTTATGCTCTATCACTCTCGTATATGGAATCTCACGCTCGGTATAATTTACAACAGCATTGCCTTGATAATTCGAGCAGTCAAAGATTTCCTGTTCAAAGCGAACAGTACGGTAGTTGAGCTTACCAAACTGATAGTCATAGAACTCATCAATCTTACCTGTGAAGACGAGCTTGTCGGCAAAATTTTGCCAATCGTCCTTCAACAGGATCTTATCGCCCGATGCCATTTCAATGCAATCGGTAAAGAAATCGACACCAGTCTTGGTTTCAATGCCTTCAAGCAAACCATCTATCAACTTGTTGTAACCACCCACTGGGATGCCCTGATAATTGTCGTTGAAATAGTTATTGTCGAAGACAAGTCGCACAGGCAATCGCTTGATAATGAAGGCAGGAAGTTCGGTGCATTTCCTACCCCACTGTTTCTCTGTATAACCCTTGATGAGTCGCTCGTAGATGTCCTTACCAATCAACAATTGGGCTTGCTCCTCCAAGTTACGAGGTTCTGTTGCACCCTCAGCTTTCATGCGAGCCACAGCTTCTGCCTTCTGCTCATCAATTTTAGCTTGCGCCTCTTCAGGTGTGACAACACCCCACATCTGATAGAAGGTATTCATATTGAAAGGCAAATTATAAAGTTTGCCTTTATAATTTGCAACAGGTGAATTGGTATAGCGATTAAACTCAACGATAGTGTTCACAAATTCCCACACTTTCTTGTTCGAGGTATGGAAAATATGTGCGCCATACTTATGTACATTAATACCTTCAATATTCTCACAATAGATATTACCCCCCAAATGTGAGCGCTTATCTATCACCAAGCATTTCTTACCTCGTCTATGCGCAAGGTAAGCAAAAGTCGCTCCGAAAAGACCAGAGCCTACTATTAAATAATCATATTGTTTTTTCATATTTCTTCTTATAAAAACATCTAATATCTGTCAATTATATTTGATCAAGAAAAAAAATCAAGCATTCTTTGAACTTAATCTAATGCACGTCTTACGAAATCAACAGCTTTTTGTCTCTTTTCGAAAAGGAGTTTATCTACTTTTATCCAATCAATAGGAGTTTCAACTATTGGATCATCAATTCGTAAGTATCGTTCTGCTAAACCTAATGACGAAAGAAGTTCCATAGCCCTCGTATCATGCCCATCATCTAAGATGATATCAAATACATTTCTATGATTTAAAATAGCAAAAACATTTCCATGAAAAGAAGGTGTAAAAACAGCCTCCGCATTTTGCATTGCCCCTAAAAAAATATCTTCACATGCTGTAGGTAAATAATGAACATCACTATGAAATAAAGAAAACTTCAATAACTTATAATCAACATATGAAGACAATATTACTAATTCAACGTTTATTCTTTGAGAATATTCGTAAATTTTGCCTACAAAGTGTTGACTACCCCTTATCTGATAAAAAAGGACAAAGCGTTTACCAGGACAAGGATGCTTAATTGGCAGTTCTTTGAAAATCGAAGGATTGCAAAGCATTGTGGGATCTGCTACAACTTCTATATTTTCAAGTCCAGTCACACGTTTCAAATCAGAAGCCAATCGTTCCTCACGAACAGAAATATAACTAAAATTTTTCATTGCTTTTTTTAGATAATCAATATTATCATTCGTGTACTCGATAGCTTCTCCACTTACAGCATAAGATATTTTCTTTGCACCAGACTTAGCTTCAAAATATCCAAAATAAACATCATCAAACTTTCCACCTGTGTTTTGAGGACGCCATAATTGGTCGGAACCGATAAAATAGAAATCCTTATCTTTAGACCACTCTTGCTCAAATCCAGCCTCCTTATTTAAAAAATTTGTTATAAAAGAGCGAAATTTTAACTCTTTGATACATGACAAAGGATACGCATATAAAAGATTGAAAAATAATCTTATAGGATTTTTACTCTTGCATGCTTTAAAATGTGCCCAACTAAAAGGATTATAGTGTGCCCATATAGCAGGCTGTTTATATCTGATAATCTCTACATCTAAGCCCATGCACTCAAGTGTTCTCTTAAGAGCATAAGGTTGCAACATAGCCCCAAAATTTGAAGCAAAATATGTTGTTAAAATACCTGCAGTTTTCATGACTCTAATAATTCTAAAGTTTTAATAATCATGTTATTTATTACCTTCTCCTTCTTCCTTAAGCTTCTACTTCTTACAATTTGCAATAACCGTTGATAGAAACTATCAAGCTTCTTATTGGTAAATCCATTTTGATATATAAATGTTTGCAAAGTTTTTGGTAACCTATTTATCAAATGAACATATTTTGCCCCTTTAAACAGATACTTACTAGTAGGCATAAAGAGATTCTGATTAAATGGAAGAAATTCTTTCCAGGTCACATTTACAACATGCAATTCCTGACATAAAGATACCATATGCTTTCCTTTTGCAGAATTGGCAATAATAATAGAGCTACCCATCAAGTTTTCATAATTCGCTTTATTGGGACTATCTTGAAAATGCCAAAAATCGCCAAGAGTTATATCACTAACTCTTCGAATATTAGAATAGCTACACTTATAACAACATGGTCTAGTAAAAGAAAATGTTAAGTAAGATCTAAACAAGAAATCCTCTGCACGATTCTGTATTTGTTTTACCGACCCATCAGGCATATTATATGAAACGCGATTATTCTGCCCATCTATCCATCCTCTATTTTCTTCCTTATTTCTGTAAGCTCTAATTCCAACAGCATTATTTTTCCGAATAGCAATTCTGTGTAGGACATTTGTTGGAACACCATGACATAGCACTTCTATCGTAAAAAGATTTTTAATTAATTCTTTCTTATATTTTAGGAATGTATAAAGAGATGCTATTTGGCATGGAACCCCAGAAAATAAGACCCGTCGACCAGACTTCAAATCTATAAGAACTCTTTGATAAACACCAACAGAATAACTCTGCTGATATTTAGAATTTTGTAACTTATATAAATCATCAGTACTTGTTATTCCAATATGCTTAACAGAAGAATCATCCATTAAAGCTGCGCCATAAACAGTAGTATTTCCATCTTGCAACATTGTATGTGCAATTTGAGCAAAAATACCTCCCGTAGCACTTTTCCTTATCAAATTGTCATCAAGGCTCCACCCTGCCAGAGTCTGAGCCTCCTTAGGATTATTTCTTCTCAAATTCTCTGCTTGTAATATATGACATTTCTTCTCACAAAGTTTACAATCAACGCATTTGGCTTCGTCAATAACTATATTGTAATAGCCATCATTATCTTCCAATAGCTTCAATGCCCCATGCTTACATGTATCGACACAAGCTGCACAACCACAACATTCTGTTTTATTTGGTAACTTAGGCATTTTTTTTCTTATTTATATAGTTTATAACTATTTTTTTCACTATCATTCTTTCTTTTAGATTCATTCCCAATAACCATATACAAGTTATATTCATAACTGTTGAAACTATAGAAATTATGAAAAATCTTAAGACTCCATCTATTACAATCGAACAAATGGCAATTGGAACAATCGCTGCAATTAAAGCAATTGGAAATGTATGTAAAAACACCTTTCGGACATAGGCTAAGGGTTGCATATTTAGCAATGTCTTCAAGAAATACATTCGTGTCATCAATGTTATAAAACTAATTCCTATAGAAACAGCAAGTGCGGTATAAGGAGGAAAACCTAATTTATAAAAAACATAAGCAATTGGAAAGTTCATCAATGTCATACCACTTATCACCAACTGATAGTACTTAATATTTCCAGTTGCCTGTACTGCACATCCAATAGTATAGGTAAAAGTCTCCACCATTGACAACACTATTACCAAGATTGTCATAATAGAAGTATATTCTGGAACATTATTAGCACCTAACCATAATTTTAAGATAAAATCTATCTCAAACATAATAGGAAATCCCAATAACATCAACAAGAAAAAAGAATACTTTCCTCCCATTATGATTAATTCCTCCATTTCCCCATAGTTCTTGACTGCATAATTTTTAGTAATTTGGGGATTTAAAGCAGTAGTGAAGTTTCCAGTAAATCCCATGATTGCAGCATTGATTCTATACGCTATAGCATTTGCAGCATTAACAGCAGCACCAAAGAAAATATTAATCAACACATTAACACCTTGATTTTTAAGTATATTAGCAACAGATCCTATAAGACTCCAGGTTGTAAACTTCAACATAGATTGTGTAAGCTTTTTCTCTAGCTTAAGTTTTACACTGCAAGCCTCATGAAATTTCTTTATACAATATACATAATATATCAAGAAAACTATAAATGTTGTTAAGCCTTGCAAAATAGATAAAGTAATAAGCTTGTCAAAATCTATCCATTTCACAATATAACATATTAACAATTTGGATACCACGTCAAAAATGCCTAAATAAGCATAGAGTCCCATCTTCTCATATGAAACTACTATTGCGCTGAAAGGTGTTTGGATAAGAGAAATAAAAGCACCTATGATTACAAATTGGTATGCGACATGACATGCAAGCAAACGATTCTCAGGTATATGCAATATATGATTAATCATATAAATACCAACAGATTCGCCCAAAATCACAACAATTACAGCCAATATCAAATGTATAGAAAATGAATTTCTAAACACAATTCTTAGACTTGACAAATCTCCCCGACCCAATTCAAATGTCAGGTATCGAGACGAGGCTGATGTCAATGAATTATTAAGAAAGGTGAAGAAGGTAACTATACCTGCTATAACATTATTTAATCCATAATCCTCAACACCTAAAGCTTCAAGCATAACTCGCGCTGTCAACAAAGAGACAAAGAGTTGCAAGAGCATTCGCATGTAAAGAAAGAGTGTATTCTTTGCTACACGTTTTTTGTTATTTATGTTTTGCGACACTTCTTATATGATGTTTTTTAATTATTATCAATAATTCTATACACACACAAAGTTGTTTTTATACTTTCTAAGTACGAGATGTCTTCGAATAAACAGGAATCTTGACACACTGCTATGCTTGCCATTATTTCAATGACAAGCACAACTATGTATCACATATTTCAAGTGTAAAGATCAAGTTATATCTAAACTTTCAACTAACTAGGCATTAATCTCTACGGAAGATATCACGTGTATAAACCTTATCCTTCACATCATCCAGACAAGCATCGTAGCGGTTGGCGATGATGGCATGACTCTGTGCCTTGAAGACTTCGAGGTCGTTCTCTACTCGGCTACCGAAGAAGGTGCTGCCCTCTTCCAAGGTTGGCTCATAGATGACTACCTCTGCACCCTTTGCCTTGATACGCTTCATGATGCCCTGGATGGCTGACTGACGGAAGTTATCACTGTTTGACTTCATGGTCAGGCGATAGACACCAATCACACAGTTGTGCTCCTTGCTGGCATCATAGCTGTTGGCATCGGCATAGCTGTAATAGCCTGCCTTCTGGAGAACGGCATCAGCAATATAGTCTTTGCGGGTACGGTTGCTCTCTACGATTGCCTCAATCAGGTTTTCTGGAACATCGGCATAGTTTGCCAGGAGCTGCTTGGTATCCTTTGGCAAGCAATAACCACCATAGCCGAAGCTTGGGTTGTTGTAATGGGTGCCGATTCGTGGGTCAAGACCTACGCCATCGATGATAGCCTTGGTATCGAGTCCCTTTACCTCTGCGTATGTATCCAACTCATTGAAGTAACTTACTCGGAGTGCCAGATAGGTATTGGCGAAGAGCTTGACAGCCTCTGCTTCCTTCATGCCCATGAAGAGGGTATCGATGTTCTCCTTGATGGCGCCTTCCTGGAGCAGAGCGGCGAAGGTCTTGGCTGCTTCTTTCAACATCTCTACATCTGTCACAGCATTGATAGCCTCATTCTCTTCTGCAAACTCAGGGCGATCGATTACCTTTGGATAGCCTACGATAATACGGCTTGGGTAAAGGTTATCATAGAGTGCCTTGCTCTCACGAAGGAACTCTGGAGAGAAGAGGAGATTGAACTTCTTCACGCCCTTCTTGGCATACTTCAAGTAGAGGTTGCGGGTATAACCTACAGGGATGGTACTCTTGATGACCATCACTGCATCAGGGTTTACCTCCAGAACCAGGTCGATGACTTCTTCTACATGGGTTGTATCAAAGTAGTTCTTCACTGGGTCGTAGTTGGTTGGTGCTGCAATCACAACGAAGTCTGCATCCTTATAGGCTGACTTGCCGTCAAGGGTTGCCACGAGGTTCAATGGCTTCTCTGCCAAATACTTTTCGATGTAATCGTCCTGAATTGGAGAAATCTTATTGTTGAGTTTCTCCACCTTCTCAGGGATTACATCTACTGCTGTTACATGATGGTGCTGAGATAACAGGGTTGCTATGCTCAGACCTACGTAACCTGTTCCGGCTACTGCTACTTTTATATCTTTAAAATCATTCATAATGATATTGTTTTTTTAATTTTTGCATTCTTAAATATTAAGAAGATTTTTCGAATCCTTCCGTCTCCCTTTAGCCAAAGGGAGCTCCACCTTTCTCACCAAGCCTCTCTTTCCTCTGGAACGAGAGGATGTAACCGCCCTCCGGTGCTCGGAACCGCTACGCTATAAGGTTGGCGGACCAATCAAAGGTCTCGGGGACATGCTGCCTGTGGTATCAGCTATGTAGCCCATCAACACGGGGGCTATGGCGCCACCTACTATCGTCATAATGAGGAGGGAGGAGAAATGTAAGGATGGCACAGGCTAGAAGGACCAGCTTCGGCTGGATATAATTCATTGCCACACCACCAGCCAGTCTTCCGACAAAGAATAAGCCCATTCCACCAAAAGCGAGTTACTCCTTACTGTTTAACTTATTGTTTTCTTAAGTTAAACATCTAATGGGGGTATTGGGATGTTCCCAATACCCTTCTCAGATGTTGTTTTTTGTGGGTGATTATGTAGCGCCCACACTACAAGCTACTTTTCGTTATTAATACTTTTCTTTTTTTCTAAAAATGACTTATTGCTTTAGCTTTTTTCGAATCCCTCCGTTCAATGGTCTTTACACCCCCTTCATTTCCCCCGTTTGCGGGGGACAGAAACCCTTTAGCCAAAGGGAGCTCCACCTTTCTCACCAAGCCTCTCTTCAATAGTCTTTACGACCCCTTCGGTTCCCCTTCTAGGGGACAGAAACCTCAGGAACGAGAGGATGTAACCGCCCTCCGGTGCTCAGAACCGCTACGCTATAAGGTTGGCGGGGCATCAAAGCCCTCGCCATGTTTTGCGGGATGGGACCGCCGAGCTGTTACGGGAGTATTGTCTCCATTGATGAAATAGAATTTTTTTACAAGTTTTCTACCAGAAACTTGATATAGTCATCATTGACATTGGATATTTCTCCTTTATCATAGAGTGATATTTCTTCATCAAACGTTTAAATTGACGTTTAAACTCACTACCAGTGTTTATGTTCACTTCCATACGGCTATGCTTCCTTCATTTCCCGAATGAAATCATCAACATCCTGAAGCTTTTTACCTTGCAATTTAGCAAGTTTTACCTCTTGCAAGGCCCGTGACAAGCTTTCCTTGACATAAGCCTTCTGCTTCTCTTCTATAGTCAAAGGTGATTCTTTAATTATAGACGCAGAAACAACTCCACGCAACATCTTAATGGCATTGCGAATACTAGCAGATGGCTGCGTATCATCTATTGTAACTAATATCTGTTCCATATCCTATCTTCTTTTTATTAAAATGATGGTGCAAATATAAGGGTTTTCGGTGAAACTACCAAATTTTGGGGGGAGATTTTGCTTCTTGCTCTAATCTCCCCCAGATTAACGTATGAATCCCTCCGTTCAATGGTCTTTACACCCCCTTCATTTCCTCCGTTTGCGGGGCGGGATGATACCTTATTATATCATAAAGACGGGATGAATGGTTGTAGTTGCGGGATTTGCTTGTTGACGTATGGATATTCCTTCTATAGTCGGAACCGATACTTTTATCAGCCCAGATAACTTGAGTGCCCGTTGGTAAGCGCGAGGCTTACGTCGGCTGTAGAAGGAGAATCAAAGCAATCCTGCGTTATCATCAATTTCTACTTTATGTCCTTAGCAGTCACCATTCTCAATGGATGTGATAGACCGTATAATTCTGTTTTTGTGTTCATAATCGAATCACTTATCTGTTTATAAGGCGGATATCATCTACCTTGTTTATTTACTTGGTTCCGACCACTCTTTTTTAAAGAATGGCTGAAATCGTGTGCAAAAATACTATTTTTTTTTGGATTAAACAACAAAATTCGCTGATTTTGTGGTTTAGAGCCTAAGATTTCTTGGTTTATTCTTCAGATAATGAGCACATCAAGGACTTTCTGCTTTTTTATCCTCTGGCATCCGCCACTTCATTGTATCCCCAGACCATCACGAGGACTATGATGCCGGCGAGCATCATCAGGAGATTCTGCGTCTGCGTAACAGCATCAGCCACATGGGTAAGAGCACGGGAACCGGTCAGCAGGAAATCGATCTTCATGGAGAAGAGCCAACCCTGTATCTGCTCCCATCCCTGACAAACCACAGCAGCCACTACGCCGACTGCCACACAGGCTGCCGTCCACAGATGCTCCAACCGGCGACGCTTAGCCAAAGCCTGCTTCTGCTCAAGAGACAGCACGGTCTTTTTCTGCTCAAGACCCGGCAATGCCTGCATCACCCTATCAGAGAATCCATCATCCGGAATCTCCTCCATCCTGTTATCGGCAAAGAAAGCCTGAAGGAGCTGATCGTCGGTGGCGCTCAGGGGTTCAAGCTCCATACCATTTCTATTATCTATCATTTTATCGGTCATAACCATTCTGTTTTAAGTAACTTGCAAGTTTCTGTTTTCCACGAGAGAGATGCGACTTGATGGTGCCTTGCGCCATTCCCGTCACTTCTGCCATCTTATCTATAGAGAGACCATCCATCAGCTGCAGCGTGATGCATGTCCGTTCGTTCTCGCTCAATATCCGCAGGGCATTGAGCAAATCCATCTTCAGTCCGGCATTCACTCCCTGCGCATTCTGCCGGGCAACCGCCGGTGTATCAATATCCTGTGTTTCCTTATGACTGCGGGTATAATCATACCACACATTATAGGCGATACGATAAAGCCAAGTGGAGAAGCTGGCTGTACCCTTAAAACTTGCCAGATGGGTATAAGCCTTCACAAAGGTATCCTGCGCCAAGTCGTCACTCAGCTGCGCATCCCCCAGCGTCTGCCGTAGGAAGAACCCACGAACAGGTGATTGATACTTCTTGACCAGCAAGTCGAACGACTTGCGGTCGTGAAGCATCACCACCTTCGTGACGAGAGAAATATCGGATAACTTTTCCACTATATATATTAACTAATAACTGTTGTTTGATTTTTACACCGGAGTTCCATTATAACCTGTGCCCTGATCGCCATGACGGTTTCTCCACCAATCCTTGATGGCTGGAAGTGAACCTATCAGGGTCTGTCCCAATCCATAGAAGAAGACCAGGGCTCCGATACCAGCCAGGAAGTCAGCTTCCCACCAAGCGAACATAGCGCACAAGCCAGCTCCCAGGAAGGCATTTCTCAATCCTCGCTTCACCAGATATTCATCGCTCTGCTTGTCTATCGGACGGTCGCTTTCCGGAACATTGATGCCCTTCTCCATCGCCATCTCCGCCAACTTCATCCGGTCGTTGTGGCGGCGAATCAGATATCTGATAACCAGGAACACGATGATCAGCGGAGCAAAGACAAACAGCAGACCGAAAATGATACAGAAGATGACGATGACAGACAACGCACCGCCACCAAATACCGAGCCGATGAAATCGAAAGGATCATCATAGTTGCCCAGACTATACTTGGAATGATAAGCACGGTTGGCATTGTCATCTACATCAGCATAGTCGGTAGTATCCGTTGCGGTGGTATCAGAATAGGCAGCAATCGCCTCATCATCCTGAGCTGCGGATGCCTGTCCGGCAGCAGCCTGCTTATCCACCTGTTGGGTAGTTGGATGATAACGATGTTTTGGAGCTGAAGATGCCAGAGATACCTGGGTAGCTCCGATGCTCAAGATGAGCGCCAATGTGAATATCGCTTTCTTCATATCTAACAATATTTTTATAGTTTTACCTTGTTATTTATTATTTTTTCTATGTCTTAGACGCATCTCTTGGGAAATTAGTTGCAAAGAAACAAAATTTTTCTTATTTTTGCAAACAAAATCAAGAATAAAGGCATAATATGAAGACATTACCAGAAGATTTCATCCAATATACCCAAGAGTTGATGGGCGATGAACTGTTCCAGCAACTGAAACAGGGCATCACCGAGGGAGAAGCACCTACCAGTATCCGTCTCAATCCCTTCAAATGCAAGGAGGGAGAAGATGCTGCGGGCGAACCGATTCCATGGTGCCCTTCCACCGGCCGCTATCTCTCCACCCGTCCTAACTTCACCTTCGACCCATGGCTCCATGCCGGAAAGTATTACGTGCAGGAGGCTTCTTCCATGTTCGTGGATCTGGTGATCCGACAACTCGTTCACAAACCCGTGATGATGCTCGATCTCTGTGCGGCTCCAGGTGGAAAATCTACCGCCGTTCGTGCTGCCCTGCCGGAAGGCAGTCTTCTTTTCAGCAACGAACCGATGCGCACCCGATCGCAGATTCTTGCAGAAAATATCCAAAAGTTCGGTCATCCCGATATGATCGTCACCAACAGCTATCCACGCGACTACAAGAAGTCGAAGCTTCAGTTTGATGTCATCCTCACTGATGTTCCCTGCTCCGGCGAAGGTATGTTCCGCAAGGATGATGGCGCCATCAGCGAATGGAGCCTGCAGAATGTGGACAACTGCTGGCATCTGCAGCGCGAAATCGTAAGCGATATCTGGAACTGCCTGAAACCAGGCGGTCTCCTCATCTACTCTACCTGCACCTTCAATGCCCACGAAGACGAAGAGAATATCGCCTGGATCTGTGAGGAGCTGGGGGCTGATGCTATCGCACTCAACGATATTGATGAAGCATGGAATATCACGGGCAATCTCATCGGCACAGACATCCCTGTCTATCGTTTCCTCCCAGGCAAGACCCGCGGAGAAGGCATCTTCCTCGCGGTACTCAGAAAAGAGGGAGAACCGGAAATGGAGAAGGAAGATAAAAAAAAGAAGAAAGACAAGAACAAGGATAAAGGAAAGAACAGAGGAAACAAGGGAAAGTGTCTGCAGGTTCCAACAGACTGGCTGAAGTCTTCCGACTATGAAACGATAGCCGAAGACGATAACTTCTATGCCATCCCAAGCCGATGGAAAGCTATCTATGAGGATGCTGCCAGAAACCTGAAGGTGATACATGCCGGCATCAAACTGGGAACAAGCAAGGGCAAAGACATCATTCCCGACCAGAGTCTGGCACTCTCCACCGAACTCAACACAGAGGTTTTCCCACAGGTAGAACTCTCCTACGAGGATGCCATCCGCTACCTGCGCAAAGAGGCTGTGAATCTTCCTGCAGACACCCCCAAAGGCTACGTGCTCGTTACCTACCAGCAGATGCCTCTGGGCTGGGAGAAGAACATCGGCAACCGTGCCAACAATCTCTATCCACAAGAGTGGAAAATCAAGAGCAGCCACGTGCCGGAAGAGCCCTGTGTTATCAGCAAGAAATAAGTATCAAGAAACAAGATAAGAATTCATCAAGAAGAACCAGACATCAGGAATGAATATGATCAGCATCATCGCTTGCATCTCTAAAGACAATAGAGCCATCGGCTACCAGAACCGACTGCTCTATCATTTACCATCAGATATGGTCCGCTTCCGTGAACTTACCACGGGGCATACCATCGTGATGGGCAGAAAGACATTTGAATCTCTCCCTAACGGTGCTCTTCCATATCGCCGCAACATCGTTGTCTCTAAAAGTCTGAAAGAGATAGATGGGGGCGAAGTATATCCTACCCTGGAAGAAGCACTCAGGGCTGCGCAAGGCGACACCTTGTCTGCCCCCAAGGAAGATACAGGAATAGCCAGCCCGGAAGAAATCTTCATCATTGGCGGAGAAAGCATCTATCGCCAGGCTCTTCCTGCAGCCCGGAAACTCTATCTCACCCTCGTAGATAAGGAGCCGGAACAGGCAGACACCTTCTTCCCTGCCATCGACCGTTCAGCCTGGGAAGTGACGGAAAAAGAAATGAGGAATGAAAACGGGTTGTCGTTCTCATTCCTCACCTATATCAGAAAATAAATTCGACCAGTACGGTTGAATAAATTCCTATTCTTCTGTTGTTTCATCTTCCTCATCAGAAACCTGCTGGATATCCTTCAGAGAAAGCTGACGGTCGATGGCTGCATTGAAGGAGATGATGGTCTCGCTTCTGGAAAGACCCAATGGCTGCAACTTATCGTGGATAATCTCCAGGAGATGGTGGTTGTTGACAGCATAAATCTTGATGAACATATCAAAACCGCCCGTAGTATAATGACACTCTACTACCTCAGGAATCTTCTTGAGTTCTTCTACCACCTGATCAAACTTCTCAGGTTCCTTGAGGAACAGTCCCATATATGCACAGGTTTCGTAACCAATCTTCTCTGGATCGATAACAAATTGAGAGCCTTTAATAATGCCAAGATTAGTGAGTTTGGCTACACGCTGATGAATGGCAGCACCGCTTACATTACAAGCACGTGCTACTTCCAGAAATGGGATTCGGGCATCCTGAGAAATCAGCTTCAGAATATGCCTATCTAATGAATCTAATACTTGTTTTGCCATAATTAATTATTATTTGCCTGCAAAGGTAGCACTTTTCTTTAGAAAAAGCAACTTTTCTATTAAAAAAAATAATAAATTAATATTATTTTTCCTTTTAGAGCATATTATTTCCTATTTTCTACAGCAGAATAGCTTATTTTCAGTGCTTTTGCCTGGCGCAGTGCCTGCTTCACATCGGTAATCACTCCCATCCTGGTGTCCTGGTCTGCCTTGATGGAAACGGTCATCAGTTTCTGGTCTTCAGGCGACATCCGCTTCTTCTCGGCAGAGATATAATCCTGCACATCAGAAGCACTGGCAAACTTGTCATTCATCTGTATCTGGGTACCTGAGCCGTATTTGCCCTGCAGATCCTTGGTTGGCTTTCCTATATAAATATGACTTACAGCCGACTTCTTGGTCAGGCGTGTGAGATTCTTTCCTTCCGGCATACGGCATTCCACCTTTAAGGTAACCTGTCGCATGTGGGTAACGATCATAAAGAAAAAGAGTACCGAGAAAATCAGATCCGGCAAAGATGACGTATTCAATTCCGGAACCGAATGTGATTTTTTACGAAAATTCATCATTTGGCGCCTCCTTTCTCCTGGGTTGACTGGGTTTCCTGTTTCTCTTCGGCATCAGCATCTACACTCTTGTCTTCATGAGTCATCGCATTGGCATACGACTCCGTAATGCGCTGAGGACAGAGCTTACGCACCTGCTCCTTCTGGTCATTGTTCAAAAGCGCAAAGTCTCTATGATATTTCTTCTGGGCTACCTCATTGCGAAGTTGCGCATAGGCTTCCATCAACTCATTCTGCATCTGGAAATAGAGGTTGTAGTTGGCATCACGGTCGCTCTCGATGGAAATCAGATGTTTCTTACCCAGGCGATGTACCAAGCGGACGGTTTCCTGCTTCAGATCTTCCAGCTTCATCGGCTGGTTGTTCACCAGCAGCGTATCTCCACCCGTAAGATGAATCGCCATCAGACTGTTCTTATCCACCACCGATTCCTGCAGCTCCTTCTTCTGAGGTTCAGGCGAAGGCAGCTGGCGCAACAATCCCTTATCCACATCCATGGATGTGGTTACAAGGAAGAATATCAGCAGCATAAACGAGATGTCGGCTGTTGAGGTGGTATTCAATCCCGGGGTTTCGTTACGATTCCTTCTTATCAGCATTGCTTTATGATATGATACTAACTATTTGTTTTGATTGATAATTACAGGCTGTTACTGCTTCTTTCGGATATATCGGGTGGCACCGAAGCAAACGGCTCCAATGCCTGCCAGCAACATCAGCAGCGAGGTGATGACAAACATATCAGAAAGTTTCAGCCACAACCAGTCGGCGTAGTTCTCGCCATTGATGAGCATCGGATCGGAACCTCCCAAGAGGAAGGTAAGAACCAGAACTGCCAGCAAGGTAAGCCAGGTGATACGGAAGATACGACGCACCGGCACACCATTCACCACGGCTTCCGACTTGCTGCTCCGGTAATCCTTCACCATCGAATAGACAGCCAAGCCTACTCCTCCTATCAGGAAAAGCCACATCAGGAAGATGAGCACATCGGTAAAAAGAGGGGCATTGAAGTCGGGGTTCTCATCGAAAGGCAAATCATAACCTATCAGATAGAACAGACCGAAAACCAGCACTGCTAAACCTATCATCAGACGGAAAACCTTCTGAGATATCTGTTCGGCAGACTTGTTACTTTGAACTTTGAACTTTGAACTTTGAACTTTCAACATGGAACTTTCAACTTTGAACGTTGTTTCTTCACTCTTCACTTATTCTTGGCGATAATATCCATCAAAGTTACAGCCGATTCTTCCATCTGACTGGTGAGATGTTCTACCTTGGAAAGGATATAGTTATAGAACACCATCAGAATCAAGGCTACAATGATACCGAAGATGGTAGTAATCAGCGCCACCTTCATACCCGAAGCCACGATGGTAGGACTGATATCTCCCGCCTGCTGAATCTGGTCGAAAGCCATCACCATACCAATCACCGTACCCAGGAATCCGAGGGAAGGAGCCATGGCGATGAAGAGCTTGATCCAGGAGCATCCCTTCTCCAGGTTGGCAGCCTGCACGGTGCCATATCCACTTACCGAGCGCTCGATATCATCGAGATGCTCATCTATATGCATCAATCCCTGATAGCAGATAGAAGCTACAGGTCCACGGGTATTGCGGCAAAGTTCCTTGGCACCTTCCACATCTCCAGCCTCTACCTTCTGGTCGATATCCTGCATCAGCTTCTTGGCATTGATTTCAGAAAGGCTGAGATAGATGATGCGCTCAATACAGAAAGCCAGACCCACAATGAGAGCGATGGCAACGAGCGACATAAAGCCGGCATTACCCTCTATGAACTTCGTCTTAAGAGCTTGATGAAATCCGATATTCTCGTCTTGTGCCATGACAGGCAGAGAACATATTACTGTGAAAATGAATATTGCGAAACGCGCAATAGCTGTATTTTTCTTCATAATCATATATACCTTATTATATATATAAAAAAGCGGAAAGAGGGGGATTCGAACCCCCGATTCCCTTTAGGGGAATACACGCTTTCCAGGCGTGCCTCTTCAGCCACTCGAGCACCTTTCCTTTTGTCTGCGAGCACCTTGACGGGCTTCGGTGTGCAAAAGTATCGCTTTTCGGGCAAATAAGCAAAAAAGGCTTCCTATTTTATATTTCTTTAACTGACTCTACTTTTGCCACACCAACTTGCAGCACTGCCTACAGTCCTTTCACCACCTCGCAGCCAAAGATACGGCTTACATTGGCATTGGTGGCTGCCGCCAATTCGTCCTCGCTCACCTGATAGGCTGCTGCCAGGGTGCGCATCACGTCGACAACATAGGCACTCTCGTTACGCTTTCCTCTATGTGGAACTGGTGCCATATAGGGACTGTCGGTCTCAAGTACAAGGCGATGAAGCGGAACCACAGCTGGAAGGTCTTCGCGCAGATGACTGCTCTTGAAAGTGGAGACACCGCCTACTCCCAACACGAAACGGTCGAAAGACAGCAATTCCTCAGCCTCGCGCTGATTGCCCGTGAAACAATGAAAGACGCCTCCCGGCAGCTCTTTCTCGTAAGAGCGCAAGAGATGAACCATCTCGTTCTGCGCCTTGCGACAATGTATCATGAGGGGAAGACGGGTTTCCACCGACCACTTCACCTGTTCCTCGAAAGCCTGCAACTGTTCGTGCTCAAACTCACGGCTCCAGTAATAGTCAAGCCCCACCTCGCCTATAGCAATGAAGTCGGAAACTGTTGTGTTGACTTGCACGCGATGCTCATCGAGGATTTGACGCAGCTCGGCAAGCTGTTCTTTCCAGTCGGCCTTCACCTCCTCTGGATGGAGTCCTATCATGGGATAGGCGTAACCGGGATATTGATGACTGAGGCTGAGCACAGCCTTCGTAGTCTTCACGTCTATTGCTGGCAGGAACACCTTGCCCACTCCTGCTTCGCGGGCACGGGCAAAAGCCTCAGCTCTGTCTTCGTCGAACTCCTCGGCATCGAGATGCGTATGTGTGTCGATAATCTTTATCATTTTTTATTTGCGGTCTTCTCACTGTTCGATTATTTTTTAGTCTTCTCGCTGTTCGATTAATATTTGCGCTTCATCATGCGCTGGGCATACTTCTGCAATTCTTCCTTACGCTCTGCCGGAACCTGGACTGCATCTAAGTATTTTTTGCTCTGCTCAAAGTAGTAGGCTATCTTGGCTTGCGCCATCTTGTCGATACCGATCTCATTATACAGACGTGTTACGGCAGCGATTTTCTCCTCGCGGTCGAAAGACTTGGCATTGACCCACTTCTCCAGTTCCTGTCGCTGTGCCTCATTGGCATGACTGAACGCATTGATGAGCATGAATGTTTTCTTGTTGGAGGTGATGTCGCCGCCTATCTTCTTGCCGAAGACCTTGGAGTCGCCATAAACGTCGAGATAATCATCCTGTAACTGAAAAGCCAGACCTATCTGTTCGCCAAACTTATACAGATTATCAGCATCCTCGGCAGGGGCATCAGCCAGGATGGCTCCTATCTTGAGCGCACAAGCCAACAGGACGCTTGTCTTCAGTCGAATCATCTCGATGTATTCCTCTTCTCGCACATCGTCACGGGTCTCGAACTCCATGTCGTACTGCTGTCCCTCGCCAATCTCGAGCGCCGTAGTGGTAAAGAGGCGAAGAACATCTGCCAGATGACGGCTGTCGCATTGTGCCATTCGCTCATACGCCAGCACCAGCATACTGTCGCCAGACAGGATGGCAGTATTGGCATCCCATTTCTTGTGCACCGTCTCATGACCACGGCGCAAATCAGCCTGATCCATCAGGTCGTCGTGCAGGAGTGTGTAGTTATGATAGGTTTCCAAAGCGATGGCATTCATCAGGATTTTATCAGTATCTTCCTTGTAAAGATTGTAGCCCAGAAGCATCAATACGGGGCGAATGCGCTTGCCACCCATCGACAAGACATAACGGATAGGTTCGTAAAGCGACTTCGGAGTACGCTCGTAGGGAAGCGCATCTAAAAAGGCATTCACCTGAGTCAGTAGTTCGTCGGCTGTCTTCATAATTGTTCGTTTTTTTTATAATAGTTGAGTGATTATTTCTATCAATGTTGAGTGATTATTTCTATCAGAGTATTATAAAGGGATACTTGAGCACAATAAAGAAATGCAGGGTCAGAGCTGGAAGACGACAGGCACTGCCACCATCGTGCGACACACCTTGTTGTGGTCCATACCAGGTTTCCACTTAGGCATCATCTTCATTACGCGCAAGGCCTCCCTGTCGAGCAAGGGGTCTACCGAAGTGCTCACCTTCACGTCAGACACCGTTCCGTCTTTATTGACAATAAACGAAACCACCACCATGCCTTGTATCTTGCGCTGCTGAGCCTGACGCGGATATTTCAGATTCTTGGTAAGCCACTGCATGTATGCCGACCAGCCTCCGGGAAAGACGGGAATCTGCTGAACCACGGTAAAATTGATAGGAGCCTCGGGCTGTGCCGACGTGTTTGTGTTGTCGACTGGCGTTTCTGGAGCAGCTTCCTTCACATTGGCTCCATCCACGGCTCCTTCTCCGTCTCCTATCACAAGTTCGCTGGTTGTTGTGCTGATTTTCTGCGCTGCCGGTTCTGCTTTCTGTTCTGCCCTCACCTCTTGTGTAATGGCCTTGGATGCAGGCTTCGAGGCAGCCTCTGCCGAAACCATGTCCTTGGAGTCTGGAGGCAGCGAGAGCTCCAAGTCCTGCGACAGGTCTTCTATATCGTTCGACAAGTCATAATCGTCGGGCTGACTCGTATACTGCAGGCCTACGAAGATAAAGGAAAGGGTAAGCAACAGCCCAAGCAAGAAGAATGTTACCCGCTTGTCCTCCAACTGTGCACTATGAGATTTCTTGATTTCCAATTCCTTATTCCTTTATTCTACTAAACTTTATTCGTTTCTTTCAAAAAACGACGCCATGATGCGGTGTGAACTTTTTGCAGAATCGCTTCCATATAGAGCATGGCTTCTTATCGCATGCAAAAGTAGCCTTTTTAAAGGTAATAGCCAAATTTATTCTTCCTTTTTTTTGTATTGTCCATGAATTGGACATACTTTACATAAACAGACGGCATCACTACAATAAAAAAGAAAAAATGGAGTTATTCTTTTGTATTGTGTTCGATTTGCATTATCTTTGCAGAAGAAAAAGCGGCACTCGGCAATCTGAAAGTAAACTTTCATTGCGCTCGTTTGCATTATCTTTGCAGAAGAAAAAGCGGCACTCGGCAATTTGAAAGTAACTTTCATTGCGCTCGTTTGCATTATCTTTAAATAAGAAAAAGCTGCACTCGGCAATCTGAAAGTGAACTTTCATTGCGCTCGTTTGCATTTTCTTTGCATCCAAGAATAAAATAATAGGAATGAGAAAACTTCTTCTTTCTGTCCTTTTGGCACTGTCGGCAACTATGGCTGTTGCACAGGAAAGCCAAACGGGATACAACTTTCTTCGCCTGCCGGCAAGTGCGCACGCTGCAGCTTTAGGTGGCGACAACATCACCCTCATCGAGGATGATGAAGCCCTCATTTTCCATAATCCAGCTCTGCTCTCATCGGTAAGCGACAAGACCATCAACTTGGGATATATGAACTATATGTCGGGAGTCAACGCTGCTTCGGCAGCCTTCAACCGCATAGTGAAGGACAAGGCTTCATGGGCTGTATCGGCACAATATGTTGACTATGGAAAGATGAAACAGGTGGACGAGAACAATATACAGATGGGCGAGTTCTCTGCCAAAGACATTGCTGTGGCTGGCTATTTCTCCTATATGTTGGGCAAGAACTTTGTCGGCGGAATCACTGCCAAGTTCATCACCTCTTATATCGGCGACTACAACTCAATAGGAATGGGCGTTGACCTGGGAATTAACTATTACGACCCTGATCATGAATGGTCGATTTCTGCTGTCGCCAAGAACTTGGGCGGACAGTTGAAAGCCTACGATGAGGAATACGACAAAATGCCTATCGACCTGCAGATGGGTGTGAGCAAGCAGTTCCCCAACATGCCTTTCCGCCTCTCCCTGACACTTGTCAACCTGAACAACTGGGATGTCAACTTCAAAGAACACCTTGTGGGAGGCGTCGAGATTCTGCTTTCCAACATTTGGATTGGCGCAGGCTACAATTTCAGACGGGCCAGCGAGATGAAGATACAAAGCTCCGACGACTCCTCAAGCAGTCATGGAGCTGGACTCTCTTTAGGTGCCGGCCTCAACCTGGAGCGTTTCCATCTCAACTTGGCTTATGGCAAATATCACGTCAGCAGCAACAGCCTGCTTGTCAATTTGGCTTACAGCCTCTGACACGTTCCGGCAACTATTCTCTATCAAGTAAATATCACAAAAACAACATACACAGATTTATGAAGAAAATTACAATAGCCATTGATGGTTTTTCGTCATGTGGCAAAAGCACTATGGCCAAGGACCTGGCCAAGGAAATAGGTTACATTTATGTTGACACAGGAGCCATGTACCGTTCGGTCACTCTCTATGCGTTGCGCCACAAGCTGTTCGATGCAGACAATCAGGTGAAGGTAGATATGTTGGAGAAAGAAATGACCAATATCCACATCAGTTTCAAGTTCAACAACGAGACTGGTCGTCCCGACTGTTATCTCAACGGCGAACTCGTAGAGAAAGAAATACGCTCTTTGGAAGTTTCCAACCATGTAAGTCCTATCGCCGCCGTCCCATTTGTTCGCCAGGCTCTCGTTGCTCAGCAGAAACTGATGGGACAGGAGAAAGGCATCGTAATGGATGGCCGCGACATTGGAACTACAGTATTCCCTGATGCCGAGTTGAAGATCTTCGTAACTGCCGACTCCAAGGTAAGAGCGCAGCGCAGATACGACGAACTGAAGCAGAAAGGTATGCCTGCCGACTTCGACGACATTCTGAAAAATGTAGAGGAAAGAGATTATATCGACACACATCGTGAGGTTTCTCCACTCAAGAAAGCCGACGATGCCATCACTCTTGACAACAGCCACATGACCATTGCCGAGCAGAAAGAATGGCTCATGAAGCAATATCAGAAGGCTGCTGGTTGTTGATAAAGACAGTAACGACTCAGCACCTCTATTAGCCACAAGCAATTACTTTAATAGTCAAGTTTAATACTACTGAGCCCACTTGAAAAAGTCGAAAATCGTATTTTTTGTCTTTACAACTTATTGATAATCAAGAGTAGGTTTTCTTAAAATTGGCTTTTTTTAAGTGAGCTCACTACTCAAGAAACTTCAGTAATACTATACAAATTGTTTTCTGTTAGTTACTGAAGTTTCGCATGTGGTTCAAGTACGGGCTGAAGGCCCAAAAGCTCCTAGCCCAGGGCATCGCCCTGGGTATAATGGCAATCAGCAATGCGCCCTGTAAGGGCAACAGCTTTATATATTGCCTGGAGTTTTAAAGCTTTTGCCCTTACAGGGCGACAGGTTACCGCCCCAAACAACCCAGGGCGATGCCCTGGGCTAAGAGCTTCTGCCCTTTCAGGGCGTGTGGGGCTTACTTGCGAAACTTGAATTAGTTATAAATCTATGTTCTAAACTTTAGAACTTAAGTTCGATACTTTAGAACTCAAGTTCGATACTTTAGAACATAAGTTCTAAACTTTAGAACATAGATTTTTATAGGCTAAAAGAACATTTATATAGTATAAGAGTAAGATTTCTTGTGGTTTGACGATTTTAGCTGACCCTCTTAGCGTTGTTTTTAACATGGTTGACTCGGTTGTTACTTATTTTATTTATCATTTACGTAGACTTACTTCATTTAAGTTATCTTCATAGTTGACGACTTATGCTGAGTAGTTACTAAAGGAGATTAAAGTATAAAAATATCTTAAATAAAAAGCTTTCAGCGAAACATTGTGCCGTTTCACGGAAAATAATTTGGTCAAAATGTACCTTTTCTGTACATTTGCATGTAGAGATTAGAATATCAGAACAAGGTAGTAATGATATAGATTATAAATTTTGAGTTAATTACTGTTTTTTGAAGGTGGTGGGTCCTCGTGAGAAGACGTACCACCTGTTTTGTTTATATCAACTTCTTCCCCATTTGCAAACTTATTACAAATGGCTCAAGATAAACTCACGGCATTCTTCCATCAGCCATTTGGGAGTACTGGTAGCGCCACAAATTCCCACTGTGTTTACATCCTTGAGCCAGTCGAGGTTGATTTCATTGGCACTTTCTATCTGATAACTGTTGGGGTTCACGCGATGACATTCCTTGAAAAGCACCTTGCCGTTGGAACTCTTGCGTCCGCTCACAAAAAGCACGAGGTCGTGCTTGGAAGCAAAGCTGGCTATATTAGGCATACGGTTTGCCACCTGTCGGCAGATGGTGTCAAAACTCTTGAAAGTGGCGCCCTCTACAATATGCTCCTGACAATACTCTATGATACGATGAAACTCGTCAAGACTCTTAGTCGTCTGGGAATAGAGATAGATATCGCGAGAGAAATCCAGTTTCTCCACATCCTGGAATTTCTCAATCACGATGGCCTTGCTGGCAGTCTGCCCCACCAGTCCCAACACCTCTGCGTGTCCATTCTTGCCAAAGATGACTATCTGCGCATCCGGATTACTGGTATACTGCCGCTTGATACGTTTCTGCAACTGCAACACCACAGGACAGGTGGCATCAATGATGTCTATATGGTTTTGCTCGGCCAGGGCATAAGTCTCAGGCGGCTCACCATGAGCACGCAACAACACCTTGACATGATGCAGCTTCTCCATATCCTCGTGGTTGATGGTGATTAGCCCGGCATGATGCAGTCGTTCCACCTCCATTCCGTTGTGTACGATATCACCTAAGCAATACAGTTGTCCACCTTTTTCGAGTTCTTCCTCAGCCTTCTTGATGGCAGTGGTCACACCAAAGCAGAATCCACTGCCATTATCTATTTCTATTTGCACGGTTCTTTCTTTTTTTAACAGGACTTGTTACTTTGCATTCTTACTTACTTATCTGTTCCTATTTATCTGTTCTTAACAGACTCGTCTCTCTCACTTCACCTTTACCTTTACCACCACCTTGGCATTATCAGGATCGTTGGTTATCATGAGCACACGAGGATTCTTCGAACGCGATTTCTTCAGTTCGGATGCGACGGCTGTCACCTTGAGTTTAACCGTCTCTCCAGGCTGAATCTTCGACTTTTTGAGCGACACCTGAAGTCCCATGGTAAACATCTGCATACTTCTTATCTCGAGCACCGATTTGCCTTCATTGGTGATGAGGATTTCGCCCTTCACCTTTTTCTTGGTGCCGAAGTTACCAAGGTCGAGTGTGGTGGTAGATAGTTTCACCTTAGGCGCCTGTGCCAAGTCTTCGGCTGTCAACTTCTCGAAGTTTGGTAAAAGAACTGCCGACACACTGATTTCCTTCTCGGGTGCCACCTTGTCACCAAGATGCGAGCCAAGATAGATGGAAGTCTGATTCAGTCCCAAGTCGCGCAACTTGCGTGAGTCCAACATAACAGTGATCACACCACTGTGGCGTGGCGCCAACTTGGAAGGCGACACCTGTGCGGTGAGATAGGGAGGCAAGTGCAACACTACAGGCTGCAGCACCTCGTCGGTAGGATTCATGATGTGGATGCGCTGCACGGGGCGGTCGCCTCGGTTGATGTCATCAAACTCCAGATCCTGTATGTCGGTTTTCAACTTGCCCAACTGATAGGCGTAATTGCCAGCAAAGTCGACCACTCTGTCCACCACCTTTCCACGCATAGTAAGCACGAAAGGCTGTTCGTCGGCATTGCTGAAGAGTCCAATCTGCTTGATGAACGTACCCATTTGCTTGGCATCGAATGTTGCCCTGACCATAAACGAATCGCCCGGTGCTATGTCTCGCTCAGGAAACTCCACCTCTGTGCATCCGCAACTCTTGCGCACCTGGCTGATGCGCAAAGCCTTGTTGCCGGCATTCTTCAAAGGGAATTCTGCCGTTACGGGATTTCTGAACAACACCTGTCCACAGTCGATTGTCTCCTGCTGCGTGGTTATTTCCTGCGCCGATGCCGAAACCGCCAACAGCGATACCAGCATCCATATACTCATTCTTTTCATCTGTTCACATTGTATTTATCAGTTCGTATATTCTGTTTCTTATTCTACTTTCGGAATTCTAAGAGTCAGGGAGTTAAGACATCACTCCTTCACATTCAGCCTATAAGCCTCTGCCCTTCCGCCAAACTCAGGACTGTAGGCACACTGCGCCGCACAGGTTCCTGCCTGATATTCGCCTTTGCGGTCGATGTAATACTCCATCTCCACCACGTGCCTTCCTTTGGATAAACGGCCAAAGTAGAGATTTGTTGTATAATCCTTGGGTGCCACATAGCAACCCATGCTCCACTGATAGCCGCTCAATTGAGTGACGGGCTCCAAGCAGGCAGCGCGCTTATCCACCACTTGCACGAAGTCGTAGTCGCGATCAGCTGTAATAGCAAGCACCACTTTTACCTTATCGCCCACCTTCACGTTCTTGGCGTTCTCCACCATTCTCACCACCTTGATGCCTGCCTCTGAGGCGGCTATCTCGGCAGAGGACTGCACAAACTGGGCGTATACTGCGCCCCAACTGGTGCCTTCGTTCTTCTTGTCAATCGTCAGCGTGTGTGGTGCGCCCAGCTTCGAGGTCTTCACATAGCCCAGTCCTGCCGTAGCCTGAGGCAACTGCAGTGGTTTGCCGTCTATACGGATAGTGGCATCGTCTGCCGACTTCTGCAGCAGTATTTCCTTACCATTGAGGAAGGCATAAACCGCATCCACCGTGTTGACTGGAGTATCCCAAGCCTGGGTGCGCTTCGACTGCAACAACCACAGCTTCATCTCGTCGACAGCTTGCTGAACGGTCAGATTCTCTGCGGCAAATGCCTTTCCAGCCTTTGTACCCAGCATCTCCGTTGCCTCGATAGCGGCCACCTGTGTAGGAATCTTATAGTCGCGCCAGCTATAGTAAGCATTGCGTGTGTCGAAGTATCTTCCCATTCCCGGTCTGCTTACCGAATACTCGGCTATGCTCTGCAGATAGTCGGCAGCCTTAGCCTGCTGTCCATTGCTTGCCAGCACCACGGCAGCTCTTGCCTTGCCATAGATGGTGAACTCACCGGTACGCTCTGCCATATTCTGCAGCAGATAAGTCGCTGCCGGATCAAGTTTGCGTCCGTCGAGCGAGAGAATATATAAATAATGTATAGCCAGTTCGCTCGGGCGCACATTTCTCTTCTTCTCCGCCTCTGTCTTCATGTCCTTCACTTCTGCAGCAGCCTTTCGCTGCAGAAAGCGCAGAGCAGCAGTCAACATGTCTTTGGTCTCCTGCTGTACACCCACCATACGGTTCAGCCTAACCATCATCTCAGCCACCTCGGTAGTCATGTATCTGCTGCCTTCCATGCCTTTCCACCAGGCGAAGGAGCCGTCGGCAAGCTGAAGCTTACGCAATTTTGCCACCTCGTCGGTCAGTCGGTTCTGACACAGCGACTCATCCAGATATTCAATCAATAGTTTTTTCTGCTCGCTCTCCCTGTCGGCATCCATCACCCAAGGTGTTTCGTTGAGCACAAGTTCGCGCAGTTCCTGATTCTTCTCCAGAACACTCTGCAGTGAAGTGCCAGCCTCGTCAGCCTTGCCACCCTTGGCTGCTCTTGCGCTTTCGGCCGAGGCTGCTTCCTGCTTCCACAACTTCACTACCTGTGCGATGACAGGACTCTGCTTCATGATGTGGCGGGCGATGCTGTTGCTGTAGATAGCCGACATCAGCGAGACGGCATTGTCGTCTTTTGCCTTGCTGAGCGATGGCAGCGCCTGAATCATCAGCCAGCTTGGATTGTTGCTGTACTCGATAGTCACCTTGGCGCGTTCTGCCTGTGCAGCCTGTTTGCCTTCCTTGCCGGCAAAGAGCGAAGTGAGGTCGAAGTGCTTCTCTCCTTTCTCGGGCAGGGTGATGGGCAGGGTGCGTGTTACGAGCTCGCTGTTGCCTAATACGGGCAGATAGTGCTGCTCGCCGTCGCTATAGCCACGACCGGCTGCCACCACCTTATTTATATATATACCTTCTTTCAGCCCCTGCACGTCAAACATCAGCGATGTCGATCCGTTGGCTTCCAGGTTGTATTTCTGAGTCTGTTGCCACACCACCTTGTTGGTTTCGGGGTCAAGGATCTGCATACGAGCATTGCCGTTCACCTTCCTGTCTGAGTTGTTGAACACTCTGACAGCCACCACAGCCTTGTCGCCTTCGCGCAGGAAGCGTGGCATATTGGGCTGCACCATCACCGTCTTTTGTGCCACAGCCTCGGCATCTATGACGCCATGACACATCTCTCTATTATGAGCCAGTCCCACAAATCTCCAAGTTGTGATGCTCTCAGGCAGGGTGAAACGTATGGCCACATTACCCTCATCGTCGGTTTGCAGGGCAGGATAGAAGAAAGCCGTCTCGTTCAAGTTCTCGCGTGTCTGCACCTGGTCGAGCATTTCTTCAGTCTTTGCCGCCTCAGGCGCAGAGCAGCCCACAGCGATTCCTCCGTCAGCCACATCCTCTGCAGCGCTCTCGGTAAGTCCCGACAGCTGTTTGGCGTTAGCATATCTGGCTCCTCTGATGTGCATCACTCTACTTTCCTCCTTCACCAATTCATCGCGTTTGATGACGGGGGCTGTTGCCTTTGCACTCTCCACCGTTCTGTCTTCCATGGCACCTTTGGCAAAGAAGAACACCTTCTTGCCATAAAACTCGCTATGGAAGTAGAGCGGATTAAAGCTGTCGGCCTGCAGTTCGTTCTCCTGATAATACTTAGTAGGGAAGTTGCTGCCAAAGCCCGCATAGCGGGTTCTCACGGCGAGGTTGTTCTTCCAGTAGCTACTGGGCAGCGACTGATAGAAGCCCAGATTCATCTGCCATATAAGTCTCTGCAACGGGTCGAGCGACTTGTCGTAGAGCACACTCATCAACTGCGCCTTGGCTGGTTTTCCGTCGGGCATAGTGATGCGCAGTGTCCATTCCTCCTTCTGTCCTGGTGTAAGCCGGTTGCGGAAAGTTTTCCACTCGATGTTCAGCTTCTTCTCGGGCATGGGGCGTGCGATGTTCATGGTGCGTGAGTAGCATTTCCCGTCCTTCACAAAGGCGTAGTTGAGCACGATGCCCGAGGCATATTCTGGTCGGTAGGTGAAGGGCAAGGTGACGATGCTGTCGCCCAGTTCCCATGCACCTTTCTCGATCAGCTTGTTGCCGGCGATGATCGAGTAGACGATGTGCACACCATTGGCCGATGACCCAACCTGCAGATAGACAGGCTTGCCGTCGGTGCGGAAGCTCGTGGCAGTCTGATAGCTCCAGTGCATGGTCTCCTCCATCGGCCTGGTGTCCTTCATACTAAAGAGGGCGAACTTATGCTGCAGACTGTCCTGTCCGCACACAGCCTCCACCAGGTGCATGCCCGATGCCAAATGTTGCAGTTGCACAGGCTCATTGGCCTCAGCACCAAGCCACTCGCCCCCATCTATGCGATACTTCAGCGAGTGGGCAATCTTTATTCCAGCACTGTTGAGGTAGGCAAAGGTCACCTGTTTCAGACTGTCGGTCTCCATGCGTTTAGGTAGGTCGACAGCAAAGGCGGTGGGCTTCGTGCCGAGAGGCAGACTCATCTCGCCTTCATGACTCTCGCCGCTGATGTCGGTGACGATGGCAGACACGTCGAAGTGGAAGAATCTCGCCACTCGCATAAAATCGTCAGCGCCATTGCTGTCGGCGCCAGTCAACTTAGCCTCTAATGGTATTTCCACATCAAAGCTTCCATCCTCACGGGTCACAGCCTCTCCTGTCATCACCTGTCGGTCGGCTGAACGTGAGCCCCACCACCACAGCTGATTGCGCCTTGTCACAGTGTATTCCACCTTGGCTCCCTGAACAGGCAGGCCTGCATAGGTCTTAGCTGTAGCTTTCACCACCACGGTGTCGCCCCATGTATATCGTTCGTTCACCTCGGGAAAGTTGATTTCAAAGGTGGGGCGCTTGTATTCTTCAACACGGAAGTAGCATCCAACGCCCATGGCTCTTACACTATACTGTCCAGTCAGTCCGCCTTGTGGCAACACAAAGTCGGCGGCAGCCATTCCGTAATCGTCCGTCGTGACAGTCTTCTCTGCCACCACCTTCCAGTTGGCATCATACAGCTCCATCTTCACCTCCTTGCCCTTCTCAAAGGCCTTGGCATCAGTCCCTCGCTCATTGATGGCGAGGATGGCAGCGGCATGCACCGTCTGTCCGGGACGATAGATGGCTCGGTCGGTATATAGATTGACGATGGTCTTGTTGTTTTTCTGCTCATAGTAGCGTGTACGCGAGAGATAGATGTCTCGTGCTGGACAATATTTGTCGGTCGTGGTAGAAAGCAGCACGCTTCCGTCCACGTTCTTGAAGTACGCCTCACCCTCGGCGTCGCTGGTAAGCCTGGCATGCACGACACGCTTATGCTTCTTGGTTTTGAAATCGTAGTAGTCGTCTCTGTAGAGTTCTATCCTTGCACCGGCAATGGGCTGTCCGCTCGTGGCACTAACCACTACATAGCGGTGCCTGTCATCGGGCAGCTGCTGTATCATCACAGCCAGGTCGCTCACATAGAAGAGTCGTCGGGCTGGCGTCACACCTGGGTTGTCGGCCGTCACCTCCATGAGATAGGCGCCTATGGGCAGCGCAGGCAACAGGATGGAATCTTTCACCTCCTCGTAGTCTGGATGACCATAAAACTGTCTGCAGTATTCTTTCTCGTGAAGCTCCGAAGTCTTGGTTTTCAGCCACTTGTAAGTTTTATCATCCTGCACGTCATATTCGTTGTCGGCAGTGATATCGAGGCGCGACAGCTTCACCTTCACGTTCTGCAGGTTGCGCACGCTGAGATGAACCCACTGCTTCTGTCCTGGGCGCAACACCTGCTGCAGGTCCTCGATGTCAAACATAGGTTCGGTGAGTCGTTTCTGTGCATTTCTCAACACGTTCATCCTCGACCATCCTCCCCATCGGCTCAGGGCATAGTTGATATAATTGAGTTTGTCAGCCGGTTTGATGTCGGTGGCTTCCTCCATGAAGCGATAGTGCTCCACCGCCAGTTCTCCCGCCTCGGGAATGTCTTGATATACATGAATGAGCGAGTCGATGGCATTGAGATACTTCGATTTTTTCACCTCTCTCACGTCGTCCTGACGATATTTCTGAATCACCTCAAAGGCACACAGACAGGCTGCACCTCTGTTGCCCACCTTATTATAATAGGTGTACATCTTCAGATAAGCCTCCTTGCTGTCGGCCTCGAAACCTATAAGATGGAGTAAATCGTTGCCAAACGACGATCCGTCAAGTCCCTTCATGGTGAGGGGCGCATACTCGGTCGAGGTGTGGTGTGCAAGCTGTTCGGGCTGTGCCAGCGCCTTCATAAAATATTCCTGCGCCTTCGCCTTGTTCACACGGTAATGGCTTGTCTGTTCACCCTCGTCGGACAAGGAGATGTCGTAGACATTCTCCTCATAGAGTTTTCCCAATACTGCATTCCACACAGCCTTGAGCACAGGATCTGCAGCCTGTTGCTCCTGCTTCTTCATACGCTGGATGGCAGGAGCCAGCGAGTCGGTGGAAATAGATTTCCACAGCATCGCCTGTCTCATCTCGGCAGCCAGCAGTTGTCCGTAGTCTTTCGACGCGGAAGCCTTGGCGCTTATTTTTCTCATCACACCGATCTCGCTCTTCGGAAGGTCTTTCTGCCTGTAGGCATCAGCCTGCTTCCAAAGGTTGTCGTAAGTCTGAGCCATCGTTTGTATCACGGCAAACAGGACAAAGACAAGTGCTAAAATGTTTTTTTTCATAAGCCAAGTGTATGAAATGTTAACAATCCGTTTGATTTCAAACCTAATCTATTGCAAAAATACAAAAAATATCAGTTATCTAACTTTACAACTTAAACTTTTTACTAACTTTGCATCAAAATCATGCAAATAATCTAAAAAATAGCATTCTGTTTCTCGTAAGAATTCAGTTCTACGTAATAAATAAGTAAAAAACCAATAAAAATACTACAAAGACAATGGCAGAGAAAAAGTACGGTCATTTCGATGACGACAATCGCGAGTACGTAATTACCGATCCACAGACCCCATGGCCTTGGATCAACTATTTGGGAAACGAGGATTTCTTCTCGCTCATCTCCAATACAGCAGGCGGCTATTCCTTCTACAAGGACGCAAAATTCCGGCGTATCACCCGCTACCGATACAATGGTGTGCCTATGGACAATGGCGGCCGCTATTTCTATATCAAGGACGGCGACACCGTGTGGAATCCCGGATGGAAGCCCTGCAAGACTCCACTCGACAGCTACGAGTGCCGTCACGGTATGAACTATACCCGCATTACGGGAAGCAAGAATGGTGTGGAGGCAAGTGTGCTCTTCTTTGTTCCGCTTCACACCTGGGCTGAGGTACAGAAGATGACGCTCAAGAATCAGTCACAGGAGACGAAGACCCTCAAGGTGTTCTCCTTTGCCGAATGGTGCCTGTGGAATGCAGCCACCGATATGGAGAACTTCCAGCGCAACTTCTCCACCGGCGAGGTAGAGGTAGAAGGCTCCACCATCTATCACAAGACCGAGTATCGTGAGCGCCGCAACCACTACGCCTTCTATACTGTCAATACAGAAATCCAGGGATATGACACCGACCGCGAGAGCTTCATCGGTCTCTACAACGAGTTCTCTGAGCCACAGGCTGTGACGGAGGGCAAACCACGCAACAGCTTTGCCCACGGCTGGAGCCCTATCGCGTCGCATTATATCGAGGTGACACTGCAGCCAGGCGAGAGCCGCGATCTCATCTTCCTCTTAGGATATGTGGAGAACGAACAGGACAAGAAGTTTGTCGCCAAGAAGGTCATCAATAAGGAGAAGGCTCATCTGCTAATCCAGCAGTTTAACACTACTGAGAAGGTGGACGCTGCCTTCGCAGAACTCAACCAGTACTGGGACAACCTGCTGAACATCTTCACCATAAAGAGCGGCAACGACAAGTTAGACCGCATGGTGAACATCTGGAACCAGTATCAGTGCATGATCACTTTCTGCATGTCGCGCTCGGCAAGTTTCTTCGAGAGCGGCATCGGTCGTGGCATGGGCTTCCGCGACTCCAACCAGGACCTCGTGGGCTTTGTGCATCAGATTCCCACCCGTGCACGGCAGCGCATCATCGACATTGCCAGCACCCAGTTCCCAGACGGCGGCTGCTATCATCAGTATCAGCCACTCACCAAGCGCGGCAACAACGACATCGGTGGCGGATTCAACGATGATCCATGCTGGCTCATCTTCGGAACCGTGGCTTACATAAAGGAGACGGGCGACTTCTCCATCCTCTCCGAGCAGGTGCCTTTCGACAACCAGCCGGGCAGCGAGGTAAGCCTCTTCGAGCACTTGAAGATTTCGATGAACCATGTCATCAACAACCTCGGTCCTCACAAGTTGCCACTCATCGGACGTGCCGACTGGAACGACTGCCTCAACCTCAACTGCTTCTCGTGGGATCCTAACGAGAGTTTCCAGACAACAGAGAACAAGGGAGAAGGCTCCAAGGCAGAGAGCCTGATGATTGCCGGACTCTTTGTTGTTACAGGCAAGGACTATGTGGCGCTCTGCAAGCAGCTCGCCAAGGAAGCCGCAAACAGCAGTGAAGGCACTATCGCTGGTCTCGCCGAGAATGACTACCTCGCAGAAGCCAACCGTATGCAGCAGGCAGTAGACCAGATGAGCGAAGCCGTGAAGCAGCACGGATGGGACGGAGAATGGTTCCTCCGCGCCTACGACTTCTTCGGCAACAAGATAGGAAGTGATGAGAACGAGGAGGGCAAGATCTTCATCGAGAGTCAGGGCTGGTGTACCATGGCGGGCATCGGACTGGAAGACGGTCTCTGCGACAAGGCACTGGATAGCGCCAAGGAGCGTCTGGAGTGCGAGCACGGAATGGTGTTAAACAATCCAGCCTACACCACCTATCATGTTGAGATGGGCGAGATTTCCTCTTACCCAGAGGGCTACAAGGAAAACGCCGGCATCTTCTGCCACAACAATCCTTGGGTCATCATTGGCGAAACCGTTGCCGGACGTGGCAACGATGCCTGGAACCACTACACCAAAATTCTGCCCAGCTACGTGGAAGAAAAATATCAGACACTACACAAGGTGGAACCATACGTGAACTGCCAGATGGTGGCAGGTAAGGATGCTGCCCGTCCGGGCGAGGGAAAGAACTCATGGCTCACAGGCACCGCAGCATGGATGTGGTACACCGTCAGCGAATTCATTCTCGGCATCAAGCCCGACTACGAGGGTCTTCTCATCGATCCCTGCCTTCCAAGCACCGCTAAGGAGTATGAGGTAGTGCGCAAGTTCCGTGGTGGCGAGTACCACATCGTGATAAAAAATCCCGATGGCAAGGAGAAGGGCGTAAGCCGCATCAACGTAGACGGCAAGCTCATCAACGGAACCATTGTTCCCTGCTCCCCAGGCAAGCACGAAGTCCACGTAGAGATGTAACTACCCCCAAAAACAAAAAGAGGGTGTGTCATAAGTCTGTGACGCACCCTCATCTTTATTTTATTAACACTATTCTTACTTACAAGAACTTACTTAACCACCTCGAAATGCAAACCGTTATTAAACGAGCCATCTGCGTGAACGTGCTGCAAATATGGAAATAAGCAACGATAAGCAAACACGCACTCAACTGCTGCAAAGGTAGTGCAAATGAGCGGAATATCAAAACAAATACGAAGTTTTTTTTTGTATTCCCGAGTGCAGCCTACCTTATTAAAAGGTAGTGTTTTTACTTGTAAACACTAAATGTAGTACCTCAAAAACTACAAACGAAATACAGCAAAAAATACAAATGAATTGCCACAAAAGTTAGTTCTAAACTACCACAAAAGTTAGCAATAAAACAGCACAATTCATAGTGTTAAATATCCACAAATATCAGTTTTTTCTTGCATACATGACTGAATATCACTAACTTTGCATACATAATCAAATCACGGTTACAATATGAGTTATTCACATAGAATTGCAGACCTTCAACTGGCAGAGCGTCTTGAGGCTTTCGGGGCTGTACTAATAGAGGGGCCTAAGTGGTGCGGAAAGACAACAACTGCGGAACAAATGAGCAAAAGTGTCATTAAGATGCAGGACACGGAGATGCAGGAAGAATATGCTGCAACTGCTGCCTCAAAACCATCATTGTTGTTGATGGGTGAAACTCCTCTGTTCTATTCAGACAAAAAATGCTTGATATAACGATCAAGAGTATTCCGGTCAACCTTACACAGCTTTGCAATTTTGCGCTTCGAAACATTCGCTTTAAGCAGTTCTCGAATAAGTGTTTCTTTTCCGTGTAACTTGTATTTCTCGGGAGCACTCTTTCGCCCTTTTGGTCTGCCAAGTATAACGCCCTCTGCTTTTTTACGCGCCAAAGCTTCCTTGGTTCGCTGACTGATAAGGTTGCGCTCTATCTCGGCAGACAAACCAAAAGCAAAGGCGAGCACTTTGCTTTGGATGTCATCACCAAGGCGATAGTTGTCCTTGATAGTCCATACACGGCATTCCTTTGTCATGCAAATATTCAGAATCTCCATTATCATGAACAAGTTGCGACCAAGGCGGGAAAGCTCTGCACAAATGATGAGATCATCTTTTTGTACTCGCTTCAGAAGCTTTCCCAACTCTCGCTTGTTATACGCTTTTGTTCCACTGATAGTTTCCTCAATCCATCCATCAATCACAAGTTTGTTGCGTTCGCAGAATTTGTTGATTTCAAAACGTTGGTTCTCTACTGTCTGTCTGTCGCTGCTGACTCTAATGTAACCGTAAATCATAATTATTCATTTGTAAAGTTTAAAATAATAAATAAGCGATTAACAAGCGCATAACAAAGGCATAAGAAACAAGGACCCCATAAACGCAAAAAGCGTGCAACTCATTGAGCTGCACGCTTTTGCTTTTTGTTTATTATGTGTTTACCTTTCGGCATTACTTCACTTCCTCGAAGTCGGCGTCCTGAACATCCTGAGCGCCATCATTAGCACCCTGTGACTGTTGACCGCCCTGAGCACCCTGTGCACCCTGAGGACCTGCCTGCTGACCGCCCTGGTACATCTGCTGAGAAGCAGCCTGCATTACGGTGTTCAAGTTGTTGATGGCAGTATCGATGGCTGCAACATCACCAGCCTTGTGAGCATCCTTCAACTGCTGCAATGCCTGCTCGATGCCTGGCTTCTTGTCTGCTGGAATCTTATCACCGTTATCCTTCAAGAAGTTCTCGGTGGTGAAGATCATAGAGTCTGCCTGGTTCATCTTGTCAATCTTCTCGCGCTCAGCCTTATCAGCAGCAGCGTTCTGCTCTGCCTCAGCCTTCATGCGGTTGATCTCGTCCTCGCTCAAACCAGATGAAGCCTCGATACGAATGCTCTGCTCCTTACCAGTAGCCTTATCCTTGGCTGATACGTTCAAGATACCGTTGGCATCGATATCGAAGGTAACCTCAATCTGAGGAACACCACGACGAGCTGGAGCAATACCAGTCAAGTTGAACTGACCGATACTCTTGTTCTGAGCTGCCATTGGACGCTCACCCTGCAGTACGTGGATGGTAACCTCTGTCTGATTGTCGGCTGCTGTAGAGAATACCTCGCTCTTCTTGCAAGGGATGGTTGTATTAGCGTCGATCAACTTTGTCATCACACCACCCATAGTCTCGATACCGAGAGTCAATGGAGTAACGTCGAGCAATACGATGTCGCCAACACCCTCTTCCTTGTTCAGGATGGCACCCTGGATAGCTGCACCTACTGCTACTACCTCATCTGGGTTAACACCCTTAGAAGGCTCCTTGCCGAAGTAGTTCTTAACGAGTGTCTGAACGGCTGGGATACGGCTTGAACCACCAACCAAGATAACCTCGTCGATATCTGATGTAGAGAGCTTAGCATCACGAACGGCATTCTGGCAAGGTACAAGACAAGCCTGAATCAAGTTGTGAGCCAACTGCTCAAACTGAGCACGAGTCAAAGTCTTAACCAAGTGCTTTGGCATACCGTCAACGGCTGTGATGTAAGGCAAGTTGATTTCTGTAGATGTAGAACTTGACAACTCAATCTTAGCCTTCTCAGCTGCTTCCTTCAAACGCTGCATAGCCATAGGATCCTTGCGGAGATCAACGCCTTCCTCAGCCTTGAAACCATCAGCCAACCAGTTGATGATTACCTGATCGAAGTCATCACCACCCAGGTGAGTATCACCATTGGTAGAAAGTACCTCGAATACACCGCCACCGAACTCCAAGATAGAGATATCGAATGTACCACCACCGAGGTCGAATACGGCAATCTTCATATCCTTGTTAGCCTTGTCAACACCATAAGCCAAAGCTGCGGCTGTAGGCTCATTGACAATACGCTGAACGTTCAAACCTGCAATCTGACCAGCCTCCTTAGTAGCCTGACGCTGCGAGTCAGAGAAGTAAGCAGGAACGGTGATAACTGCATCTGTAACCTCCTGACCGAGATAATCCTCTGCAGTCTTCTTCATCTTCTGGAGAACCATCGCAGAAATCTCCTGTGGAGTATATTTACGACCCTCGATTTCAACACGTGGATAACCACCCTCGTTTACTACTGTGTAAGGCATTGCCTCAGCCTCTTTCTGGCTCTGAGCGTAAGTCTCACCCATGAAACGCTTGATAGAATATACAGTGTTCTTAGGGTTTGTGATGGCCTGACGCTTAGCAGGATCACCTACCTTGCGGTCACCATCCTTAACGAAACCTACTACTGATGGAGTAGTACGCTTACCTTCACTGTTAGCGATTACAACTGGTTCGCTACCTTCGAAAACGGCAACACAACTGTTTGTGGTACCCAAGTCAATTCCAATTACTTTTCCCATAATTATTTTGTTTTTATTTTTTTCGTTATTAATATGTTATAAAATCTCATTAACACCCAAACTGGAAGTTTGCCGAAGATATGCATCTATCGGGAGCTTCGCCCCTAAGTGTTTACGCTACCTATAATAACAAAGCGCGTGCCAATGGTAAGATTGGCACACGCATGCTGACAATTTGTCATAAGTTGCTATTTTCTTCTTTCTACAACATGCCGTCGAGTTGATTGATGGCATGGCGCATATCTTGCTCGAAAGTAGTATGGTCGAGCAGATAATGCGGAGTGCCATTAGCCAACAACTGGTAGAGCGCGGGGTTCATCCCATCTACATATTGGCTGATGGCATATTCTATATCATCACGCTGAGTGGGACTGGTGGAATATTCATACACACGCAACTTCTGATGGAAGAAGCAATAGGCCGACTCGACGCTGTCTTTTGTAAAATTTGCATTCATATCATCTTGACTTTTCGATAACATGATACAAAAGTAACAAGAAAAACCTAAAAAGCCATACTTCCACATCGCTTTTTAGGTTTTATTCCATTTTATGCGTTCCTGGGGATTTACCCCATCGGCTACTTATAGTAAGTGATATTTCTCATTTGAGTCTCCCTAACAGAATTGCCATCCACCTCAAATTCACAAGAACGCGAAGTCCAGTTGCCATGAGAATCAAACTCGTAATCGCCATACTTATACACGGTGGTATTCTCCTCCTACATATCCACAGCCTTTTCGACAGCTTTTACCAACAGACCCTTGCTGTTATAATAATATAAGGTGTAATCAGTCTCCTCGTCATATACAGACTCCACCTTTGACACACGTCCCGCTGAGTCGTAAGAAATGGCTCTTGGAGTGCTCGAATCCTCATATTTCTCTCGATAAAAAACGATACGCCCCTTAGCATCACGGCGCAAGCCAGAGATATTCTTCCAGATATTCCAACCTGCATCATCTCGATACCCTATCCATTTGCCGTTAGAGCTAAAGATACGTTTGTTCCTTCCTGCGCCAGCATTCGACCATTCTACACATGTGTGCACCTTGCCCTTTAGGTCGAAGCAAGACAAATCGGCAACTTTCACTGACTGGGAAACAGAGCCAAAAACATACAATACCTAAAAGCAGGTAATTTAGAATACGTCTAAAAAGTAAACGGCCTCTCCGAAGAGAGCCCGTTACATTATAATTGCTTCATTGACAGGACGATACGTTTGCGCTTCAGGTCGACTTCTGTCACCCTGACCATCACGTGCTCGTGGAGTTTTACCACTTCTGAAGGATCGCTCACATAGCGGTTGGCCATTTGTGAGACATGAACCAAACCGTCATTGTGGACACCTATATCAACAAAGGCACCAAACTTAGTGATGTTGGTCACGATGCCTGGTACTACCATGCCTACTTGCAAGTCCTCAATGGTCTTGATGGAGGCATCAAACTCAAACTTCTCTACCTCGCCTCGTGGGTCAAGTCCAGGTTTGTCGAGCTCGGCCATGATATCGGTAAGCGTAGGCATGCCAACTTCGCCACTCACATACTTCCGTATGTCTATCTTTTTCTGCAAAGCCTTGTCCTCTACCAGTTGCTTTACCGTCACACCCTGATCTTTGGCCATGGTCTCTACAAGAGAGTAACGCTCCGGGTGAACGGCGCTGTTGTCCAAAGGATTTCTTGCTCCAGGAATGCGGAGGAAACCGGCACACTGCTCATAAGCCGAAGGACCTAAACGCGGCACTTTCTTCAGTTGGGAACGAGAGGAGAATGCACCATTCTCACGACGATACTCCACAATATTCTTCGCCAATGTGGGACCGAGACCACTCACATAGGTGAGCAGATGCTGAGAGGCTGTATTGAGATTGACACCCACCGAGTTCACGCAACTCATCACTACCGAGTCGAGACTCTTCTTCAACTGACTCTGGTCCACATCATGCTGATACTGCCCCACTCCGATGCTCTTGGGATCGATCTTCACCAACTCAGCCAAAGGGTCCATCAGTCTTCTGCCGATAGAAACCGCTCCACGCACCGTCACATCCTCATCAGGAAACTCCTCGCGGGCAATCTTAGAGGCAGAATAGATAGAGGCTCCATCCTCGCTTACCACATAGACATCTACCGGATGCTCAAAATCTATCTCGTTCAGCCATTCACTGGTTTCCCTGCTTGCCGTTCCGTTGCCTACCGCCATGGCCTCAACCTGATACTGGCGCACCATGCGCTTCATGGCAGCAGTGGCCTCCATGCGCTTGCTGCGGGGAGGATGCGGATAGACGATTTCATGATGCACAAGATTGCCCTGGGCGTCAAGACATGCAGTCTTGCATCCATTGGCAAAGCCTGGGTCGACAGCCATGACACGCTTCTGTCCAAGAGGTGCTGCCAAGAGCAACTGGCGCAGGTTCTCTGCAAAGACAACGATTGCCTCCTCATCGGCCTTCTGCTTGCTCTGAGCTGCAAACTCAGTCTCGATACTGGGTTTCAACAAGCGCTTGAAAGCATCATCCACAGCCTCGCCTACCAGAGCCTGGCACTCGCCAAAGCCATGAACATAATGACGTTTCAGTTTGGTGATGCAAGTTTCTTCATCTGCAGATATGCTGACACGCAGGAAACCTGCCGCCTCTCCACGACGCATGGCCAACAAACGATGGGAAGAACAACGTTTCAATGGTTCCGAGAAGTCGAAATAATCGGAGAAGCGCTGGGCATCTTCCTCGTCTTTCTTCTTTGCCACCACCTTTGAGGTGATGATGGCGCCACGACGGAACTCACCTCGTATCTGGTTGCGGCTCTGCTCATTCTCGCTTACCGTCTCGGCTATAATGTCCTTAGCTCCCTGGAGCGCAGCCTCTACATCGCTCACCTTGTCACCCACGAACTTGCGGGCAGCCTGCTCGGGATTACGTTCGCGCTGAAGCAGGAGGAGCTGTGCCAACGGTTCAAGGCCCTGTTCGCGAGCCACCTGTGCACGAGTACGACGCTTGGGTTTAAAAGGCAGATAGATGTCTTCCAGCTCTGTGGCGTCCCAACAGTTGTCGATGCGCTGCTGCAACTCTGCCGAAAGCTTGCCTTGATCGTCTATGGTCTTCAGGATGGTTTCCTTGCGCTTCGCCATCTCCTTATATTTCTCGTTGGCCTGAGCCACCGCCTCTATCTTCACCTCGTCCATGTTGCCGGTTTTCTCCTTACGATAGCGGGAGATGAAGGGAATAGTACAACCTTCCTCAAGCAACTCTAATGTATTTTCGACAGCCTTCTCGCTCAAAGCAAGAGCGGCCGCAATCATCTTTGAAAATGGATTCATTTCTTGCATTTATTTGTTACTGTAGTTACACATGTTTTGCCCCACACGCCCTGAAAGGGCAGAAGCTCTTAGCCCAGGGCAACGCCCTGGGTTGTTAAGGGCATTAGCCTATCGCCCTGAAAGGGCAAAAGCTTTAAAACTCCAAGCAATTTATAAGGCTTTTGCCCTTACAGGGCGCCTTGTTGCCTGCCATTACACCCAGGGCGTTGCCCTGGGCTAAAAGCTTCTGCCCTTTCAGGGCGTGTGGAGCATACTTGCGAAAGTTTAATTTGTTAATAGTCATGCAAAGATAATGCAAACGAGCGCAATGAAAGCTTGCCTTCAAATTGCCGAGTGCCGCTTTATCTTCTGCAAAGATACAAGAAAAAAATCGCAAAGACAAATCTCCTTGCGACTTTTTCTGTTTTTAGCATTACTTACTCAACTTTCGCAAATGGGGAAGTTAAAGAATTTAAAGAAGTTAGAGAAGTTAAAGCCAAATGCTTTACAGATAAATCTTCAACCAAAAATGCTGTTGGCTATAACTTCTAACGACCGAAGGGAGTGATAACTTCTTTAACTTCAATAACTTCTGAACTTGCTAAAGTTCAATTACTTATCATTACTTCTTGATGGTAAACTCGAACTTCAATCCTCCTTCGGGCAGATTGGCTGCCCGAATGGTTCCTCCATGCAGCAATACCGAGTTTTTCACGATGGCAAGTCCCAACCCTGTACCTCCCATCTTACGGCTTCGCCCCTTGTCCACACGATAGAAACGCTCAAAGATGCGAGCCAAATGCTCCTGAGGCACTCCCTGTCCGTTGTCACGGAAAATGAAATGCCACTTATTGCCTACCTCTTTGCCTTCCAGGGTGATGGTTGTTTCTTCACCAGCATAGGCTATGGCATTATCGGTAAGGTTGCGGAAGATGCTGTAAAGCATACTTCGGTTTCCCTTCACCACGATGCGCTCGGGCAACAGGTTATGAAAACTCATCTTGCGCTCCTCGCGCTCAAGGGCGGTTTCTCTCATGATGTCGCTGACCAACTGAGTGATGTCTACCGCCTCGAAATCTATCATGTCGGAACCATCGTCCAAACGGTTGAGTGTAGAAATATCACGCAAGAGCGAAGTGAGTCTTTCACTCTGGGCATAACAGCGCTGCAAGAACTGCTGCTTCATTTCTTCGCTGATACGGGGATTGTCGATAATAGTCTCCAAATAGCCCTGTATGCTTGCCACTGGTGTCTTCAACTCGTGGGCAATGTTCTGGGTAAGCTGCCGTTTCAGAATATCCTGTTCCTTGCGCGTGGTCTGTATTCGCTTGTACATCTTGATGATACGCTCGGCAATCTCGCCCAGTTCATCATTGGGGAAAGTCGCCAGGTCTTCTATCTCAAGACTCTCATTATGGTCGGCTTTATAGGCGAAGATGCGCAACTTGGCCACATTCTTTCCCAAGCGATGCATAAACCGATAAAGCACAATGGTAAGGAGTATGATAGCAAAGATGGCAAACCAGATGTAATGCTGGTCGGCCTTCAACGACTTGGAGAGATCGTTGTTATAAGGCAAAGCGCTTCGGATAATAATGGAATCGGCAGGAAAATAAGTGGCCACATAGAAGTAATCATGCTTCAGGGTTTTCGACTGTCGCTCCACACTCGAGCCCAGTCCTGTCCTCAATGCTTCCTGTATCTCCTTTCGGTTGATATGATTGGAGAAATGATCGAAGTCGTTTCGCATATTGTCGTACACCACCTTGCCATTAGGGCGTATCAGAGTAATACGCAAGTCCTTACTCTCGTGTTCTCTTATAAAAGCATTCAGCTTGTCGCGTGCCACATCTACTGCCTTTCCGCTGCTGTCGCTCAGAATGATTCCCTTGTCGTGAGCCAACGACAAATCTTCCTCTAAAAGGGCATTGTAGTTGCTCAACTTCAACGTGAGCGTGCTTATCTTGAACTGCTTCTCGCGAGCCTGCTGAAAGATGATAAAGCTGACAGCGAACACCAAGAACACAGCCAACACCACGAAATAGAGCCGACGCCCAAGCTTCGACTTTTTTTCTTTAAATTCATACATATCTCCACCTTATTATATTATGCGTCGAAATAATAACCGAATCCCAAACGGGTAACGATACACTTGGCAAACCTGCCTATCTTCTTGCGCATACGTGTGATGTTGACATCCACCGTACGGTCGAGAACCAACACATCCTTGGGCCATACGCGGTCGATGAGTTCCTGACGCGAGAAGACTCTTCCGCGCTCCTCCAACAACAGACGAAGCAACTCAAACTCAGTCTTGGTGAATGGCACGTCCTCTCCGTCCACACTCACCGACTTTTTGTTGAGATTGAGCAACAGGCCCTGATAACTGATGACTGCCGGTTCCTCTGCTCCTTCCAACCTGCTGGCTGTACGGCGCAACACGGCACGCACCCTAACCATTACCTCACGGATAGAGAATGGTTTGGAGATATAATCATCGGCACCCAGGTTGAAGCCTGTCACCGTGTCGTTTTCCGTATCACGAGCTGTAAGGAAGATAATAGGAATATGGGCCGTCACCTCACTGTTCTTCAGTTGCTTGGCAAGCTGAAAACCGCTCATTCCTCCCATCATCACATCGAGGAGCAAGAGATTGTAAGACGCAATGTCTTTCTCCAAAGCCTCTTCTGCCGAATTGGCGGTCTCTACCTGATAACCTTCAATCTCAAGATTGAACTTCAGGATTTCACAGAGATCCTGCTCGTCGTCGACTACTAATATTCTGCTGTCTTTTTCGTCCATAATCGAAACATTTAATATTACGGGGGCAAAGTTACAATTTTTATTTTGTAACATGCGTTACATTTGATTACAATTCTGTGTCATTTTACCAAAAAGCAAAAGGGGAAACCTACCATCCCTGGCCAGTTCCCCCATATATATAGTTCTCAAAACACTTTCCAATTGCTAAACACTTAATTTTATTCAAAAAACGAGAAGAGAATAACATAGCAAAGAACACACATCGCCAACGAAATGCATCCCATGTAAGAGTAAATAAAAAAATACGTGGTACTGGTTTTACGGATTCACTCTGACTCTTTACTAATCTAACCCAAAAGAAAGGCCGAGCGAAAAAACTCCAAACCACCTTTTACTAATACAACTTACATCGGCATGAATTCTCAAAATTCTTATCAATGGTTTCGCAACCATTCCATTATCTGACTGCAAAATTACAAAAAAAAGCAATACAAAGCTCTTTTTTAGGTGGAAAAATTGTGTTTTACGGGTATTTTTTTAACTTATTTAATGTTTTTAGCCCCTTATACAACTACTAAGTACCTCCAAAAACATCCAAAAGCCTTTACTGACGCTTTGAAGCTGTAAGTACCTCAACCTTCGGAAAATAGAGAAGTGGAGTATATAAATAGTGTGCAAGGATGCACCTGCCAGATGCTTGTAATTCTTTGTCCATTTGTTTTTAGTACTACAGAAAATTGTGTTTTAAGTAAGCTAAATCTATGTTCTAAAGTTTAGAACTTAAGTTCGATAGTTTAGAACACAAGTTCTAAAGTTTAGAACATAAGTTCGATAGTTTAGAACATAGATTTATATAGGCTAAAAAACATTTACTCTAACTGCTTTTCCAACTGAGCACACCAAGACCAACAACAAGAAAGGAAAACAGACCCTGCAAAAATAAAAAAGAGAAGAAAAAGAAGTAAAGGAGACTAAATGTATAAGAATGTGGCAGAAAAAGGAACAAACCGCCAGATTTTATTTTTTTTTAGCACAATGTTGCTAAATTAGCTACTAAAAAATTTCTTTGATTAATTCCTTATTCTTAATTTTGCAATCGATAATACAATATACACTTAATTATTTCAGAAAATGGCAAAATATGGTATTAACGCCTTGGTCATTGGCGAACGAATAAAACAGGAACTCAAAAAACAAGGCAAAACTTCAGTTTGGCTCGCAGAGCAACTTGGTTGCCATCGTACCAATATATATAAGGTGTACGAAAGAGCCACAATAGATACAGGACTGCTGTTCCATATCAGCAAGCTCCTGAGTTTTGATTTTTTCAAACTATACTCAGAATTACTTACACATCCTCAAGAGAGGGGATAAAATAGACAGTTATAATTTTCCTAGAATAACTTGCAGAGTCCGCAAGGACAAAGCGAAAGTGAGATTTGCCGTGAGGCAAGTCTCACTTTTTTATTGTCCTATAGATTTCACTGTCTAATCAATTTTATTGTCCAATAAATGCTTCCATCAACCCAGAAAACATTCCGACCTGTACGGTTGGAATTACGCAGCACGCCCTGAAAGGGCAGAAGCTCTTAGCCCAGGGCAACGCCCTGGGTTATTATGTTCGCAAACTTGTCGCCCTG
>OGOP01000304.1_pt1 | contig 47057 bp, 75 predicted proteins | sample 1552591 | NCBI WGS metagenome assembly OGOP01 (sample SAMEA2580120, study PRJEB22360) | human gut metagenome | biome: human gut; feature: human-associated habitat; material: faeces | place: Denmark | collected 2008/2010 | reverse complement strand
CTCCTGCCCGTCCACGATGCCCTTGAGGGTGGCTTTCTCCCAGTTGCCCTGCTTCCGGCTCCACTCCGGTTCCGCCACAGCGGCGGCGAAGTTCATAGCTTTAGTGTACAGCGCGTAAGCCTGCGCCCCCGTCATCTCTGCGATCAGTTTGTTGATATCCATCTCGTCATCCTCCTTCTCCGGCTGCTGAATGGTGGCCGGTTTGTCCACCACGAAATAGTGTTTCACTTGATTCTTGAACAGCGAATAGTCCCCCTGCGTCCGCACCATCCGGGTGCTGGCAGGATCGTTGATGTAGATGGTATTCCCGGCGATTTTCCACACCAGAACGAAGTGCCCGGAAGACGTCCAAAGCCCGCGGCCCATGCAGGCGATCACAAGATCACCCTGGTCCACGGCGGCCTTGGCCTGGGCGTGGTAGGGGCTGTTGGGCTTGCCGTAGATGCTGGCCCCGTTGAGCATCTTGCAGGTCAGGCCGAAGCGCTTGGCGGCGGGGGCGAAGTAGCCGTAATAAGTCCCCTGGTGCGGGGCCTTGTAGCCGTGGGCCAGCGCCCAGGCGCACTCACTCTTCGGCGTGACGGATTTGTCCGCCCAGGTGGCCAGCACCATCGCCATAGCAGTTGGGCCGCATCCGGATTTGCCGATGGTGGTTTTCTCCCCCTTGGCCGAATAGTCCACGTTGGCCCAGCGAGGGTCCGTTTGCAGGTAGCTGATCGGTTTATCCATCGTTTTTTCCCTCCGTTTTCTTCGTGAAGAAATACGTGATGATAGCCCCGTAGGCCGTGCAGAACAGCGTCACAGCGTCCTGGTTCACGTCCACCGGCGCAAACAGCAAGGCGATCATCGCCCCGGTCATGGCCAGCGTCACCAGGCTCTTCACGTCCAGCAGTTTCAGCAGTTGTTTCATACGTTTCCCTCCCTACAAAAAATCGTTGTTTTCCAGCCGCGCCCGATACACGTTCTCAATGTGGCCGATAGAGATAGTGGCCTTGTCGTTGGGAAAATCCGGGTGTGTGGCGCAGTAGCGGTTGTACTCTGTGATGTCCTCCAAAATCTCGTTAAAATGCTCCTGACTGTGCCACTCCCCCTGGAGTAGCTCGTCGGCAAACCGCAGGATGCGCACCCGCAGGCGCTTTGCTTTGTCTTTGGCATCCTCTTCAATGTGGCTTTTTAGCTGTTCGGAAATCCCGGACAACTGCTCTGTAACGTCTCCCAGAATCGCCTTCCCGATTCTCCGGGCCAGCCACGTCCAGGGGTTGATTTTAATGGGGACGATCTCCACGACAACGGACGAACCAAGCACAGCCAGGAGCGCCGTGATGATCTGCTCAGGTTCCATATTCTGGCACCTCTCTCTTTAAGTTTGGCCCCCGCAAGACGGAGGGGCCTTTATTTATTCCTGGTAGGCTTCCCACCCCGCCGGGTAGGCGTCCGGTGCCCAAACGTTGCTGTCGATGGTCGAACGGTACAGCTGCCCCTTATAGCTGACAATATCGCCCTTGCTGTAGGCATCGGTAGCACCCAACGGCTGAACCCACTCAGGATAGCCGCCGGACGTTACCCCGATCTTTTTATACAGGCTGGTTGCCGTATCAGGGGGCCACTGCTCAGCGGATGTGTGTTCTTGCAATACCTGGTAAAGTTGGGGGTCTCCTACGGCGTTGGTGCCGTAGGAAAACACATCCTTGATTTTGTAGGCGTGGCCTACCGTGTAAGCCGGGAACACGGTCGGTACCTCTAACATAGTCTTAGCGTGTTCATCCGGGTCCAGCGTGGACAGGAAAAGCTGAATAGCCCGTCTCAGCTCCCGCACCGCTTGCAGTTTATCCATTTTTGTTCGCCTCCTCTCCGAGCAGAGCCGCTAACAGCTCCTCCACAGTCACCGGCTTCTCCGGCTCCACCTCCGGGTGCTCTGCGTTGTAGGCATCCAGCGCCTCCTGATCCACCACCAGCGCCGTCACAGCGCCGTCCTGCACGGTGAGAGTGCAAAAACCCTTGGTGCCCAGGTAGGTGGACAACAGCTCATCGGGCAGAACTACACAGCCAGGGAACGGTTGGCCCATAGGATTACCGTGGTTTTGACCTGTTGGGTTGATGTAGTACACGGACTATCGCTCCTTTCTGTTTAGCTGATAGCTAGAAAGTAGTATGTAATGCCATTTTCGTTTGCTTGGTTCAAAGCGCTTTTTATGTTATACCAGGATATAACGCGACCGGTGGTGTCTTTTTTTGCATACGCATCATTGTAGTATCCAAAGCCGTTAAAGCTGGTGAAGTTCTCCGACAAATCTGCTGTGACTATAACAGGAATATCAGTATCATAAGTGCTGCACAGAGAATGATATTGCGTGAAACCTTTTTTGTATCCCCGTAAAAACATGACCACTTTCGGCACAAAATCAAACGTCAGCGAGTTCGGGTGGTCGCTCCCATACGTCCCCGTTCCCACATAACTAACAACCTGCACCCTCGCTTTATCCCCCAGCTTTCCAAGGTACTCGATAGTGGTTCCTGCGGGGATAGCGGCGTAGCCGGTGACGGGTTGGTAGCGGTCGATGTAGACGCCGCTAGCGCTGTTATACTGCAAAACAACAGCATCTTCTGGGATATAAACTACTCCCAAGTTTCGGAAATCGCTTTGAGTGTAGTCATCAACTCTGCACTGGATATATTTCCAACGAATACGAGTTTGCAGAGCATCTTGCCCTGAACCGTAACCAGAAAAGCCGTAGATGTCCTTTACAGATACAACACCATCGTCGCTTACGGTTGGCGTATTATCCGCGTAATAATAAGTAGGGTAAGAAGAATTATAATACCCCTCCAGCTTGAACCTGCCTGTCACTACATCACCAAGCACATACCCCGCCGGTTTCGCATCATCGCCCTCCTGATACGCATTGGGGTTGGTGGATACAGGGTAGGTGGTGGTTGTTCCGGCTGGGGTTAGGGGGTATGGATTGACTTTCTGGCACTTGTTCACAGTAAGAATGTGGTTCGTAAAGCTAAACACGGCGTCAGACGGGATGAAAAATTCGCCTTTCGTATAGGAGGAATATTTACCGGAACCCATTCTAATAAACTTACCCTTACAATCATTTAATCTATCCATGTTTGCGGACGATACAAACTCAATGCTTGTTTCGCTTCCTGGATGTACTGTTCCATTATCGTCAACGGAAATAGTAGAACAGTAGTAGATGTATAGACTATAACCAGCTGTGCCGCCGTCTCCCTTTACGGCAAGCGTCTGATTTGTCGCATTTTCCAACGTATACCCTGCTGGAATCTCCTGCGCTGTCGTAACGGTTTTACGCCACACATGCAACTCCCCCGTATTTCCAAGAGCCTGAAACATGCCGTCGGGGGTGGTGGAGGGAGGGAGGCCGATCTGAGCGGCGGTTGCGTCTTTCAGTAGGTTGGCCTTGTTCAGAGGCGTTCCTACCTGTTGGAATCCTTCGGCGTTGATGCCATTGAAATCAATGGGGAATGTACCGGCCTGGAGCATTGCCAGGGCGTCCGCCCAGCTAGTCCCAGCGGGTACCGCACTTTTCAGGAATCGGCTGTTACCAGTCCCCTTTAATACAGAATCGATCATGTTACACCTCCCCGCTGAAAACTTCGCCGCTGGTTATCAGCGTGATTTTCAGCGATTCGATTGTTTTGTCCAGGTTTTGGAATATCGTTTCGATATTGTTTGCCTGGGAATAGGTTAGGTTAGATAAGGATTCAGGGGCCGGTGGTGTATTCTCTGGCAAGATGAACGCCGCACGGATGTTTTTTACATCGCTGATATACTGCGCCGCCTGCTCCGGGGTTGGGATATCACTGTTGGCCCAGTCCGTTTTAGGGGCTACCTCAACAGAGGTACCAGCATCGTCACGCAGTCTGTCCCGAAGGTAAGCCACTGCCTGCCCGACACGATTCATGTCGGTATAGTTGTAACTCCCCTTCATCACGGTCAGAAACTCGGTAATTTCCGCTTCCGTTGCGTTTCCGGTGCTGATTTTCTGGGCCAAACTAACGACTTCGGCAACATCCGACGCTGTGCGGTCCGTGATTAGTGCGTCGATGATACTACCGTTTTCTGTAATTGAGGAATACTTTACACCCATTGAATCACCTACCATTCTACGATTACACACCCAGGTTTTCCGTTCTCCCCGGCGGTACCTTCTGTTGCCCGTGCGGCAACATAGGTATGCCACATGCCGGTTTCCTTATCTTTACGCTGGGCATACTTACCATTGCGGCCTTGCTTGCCGCCTGCGCCGCCCGAACCTTCCAGGCCGGTGATTGTACCGGCGTAGTCAGCACCCTTCTGGGCGTACACAGCGCCACTTTGAATGTCCATCAAACCAGATGTGTAGATTTTGCCATTCGCGGACGTGAACACTCCGAATGTGGTAGCGCCGCCGTCCGTGCCCTTGGCACCATCCTGGCCATTTGCGCCACCAGCGCCGCCGGTACCAGCTGCACCACAAGCGTAGGTGTATGCCTGGTTTTTGGTGGCGGTTGTTTCGATGATGAACACCTTGCCGCCATTGCCGCCGATGCCGCCATCGTTATCCTTCGGGTCGAAGGAATCACCCCACAGCATATTGCCGCCGCCGCCGCCCATGCCGCCGTTGCCACCGCCAATCAGCGTGAGCTTGATTGCACCAGCTTGAGGCGCTGTCCAGGTACCGGAACCAGTGAGTACGATTTTGTTCTGATACATTGAATCATTGGGAGACTGCACCAGCTCGGACGGGCTGGAACGCATAACACCATCTTCTAGGGTAAGCTGCTGTTTGTACAGTCGGGCGGAAATGGTGCTTTTGAATTGCGTATCAACAGCCTGGATATCACCGCATTCGCTGGATGGATTACCACGGCTTTTAACGCTGAACGAACGTCCGCCGTACTCGAACAGGCAGGATATAACCGCCTTTCTGGCATCCGATTCTGTGTGAATAAACGGGTTATCGACACTCAGGGATACTTCGGATTCGGTGTTATTCCCGGAAAAAGTGACCTCGTTGTTGTTGTCCAGCTTAAACGTGATATCTGCTATATCATCGTTTGCCGACATTTCCGGGTATTCGTACATGTTATCTAGGGTAATTCGGTTCCCTTCGTCCTGGGCCAACTTACCGACACGCAGGTAGCCGGTCGCAAAATCCTGCCGGGGCCATGCGTTGATTGCCATGCAGAGGAAGCGTAGCATCTCGCCGCATTTTTTATCCTTGATGTCGTCCTTCGTGGCTGTAATGGAAATATCCTTTACAGCATCTTCCACGATGTAGTTTGTGCGGAAGTTTGCGCCTAGGCTTGCCATAATAGCCTCTACCCAGCCGGATACTTTCGTTGGCAGGGTTTCGGGGACGATGAAATTTCTCTTGGTCAGCGCCCCGATAACGTCCACAAGGGACCATTCAACGGTGAGGTCTTGCAGCTTCCAACCTGCACTTTGCTGGTAGTAGGTACCACCCGGCAACCATTCTACTGTCCCATCCTCTAGGTATAGGCCCAGCTCCACGACTATTCTTTGCCGATCTTCGATTGATGTAAAGATCGTGTTCGGGGCGTAGGGGTCGAAACGATGGTCTTTGTTTTCTACCCGGATATCACAGGTTGAATACGGGATTTTCAGCCCTGAGAAAGTCACCTCTGTCAGGATATCCACGGACTGCAAAACTTTCGTGTCCCATGTTTCATACAAGCCGAACAGCAGGCGCAGAACCCGGACAACGCGGTTAGGCAGGGACCACTTTTTGATAGTAAGCCTTGCCTTGGTTGGGTAATTCACCGTGAAGCCATCGATAACAACACTTGTATCTCGGTTGTTCGTCACAGCCCTGGTATACAGAAGGTTATCGCCGCTCCAGACGTGGATTTCAAACTCGGTTGGGTATCCGTCCGCTGATTTGCTGGAAAACTGCGTTGTTACGGCCTGCAAGATTTCGATGTTGGACACTGCGATTTCGATATAGGGATAGGGTTCGGAAAAGCTCCCGTCCTGGCCCGATAAGGTCTCCCCTTCCCAACCAACCTGTCCCCTTCTGTCCGCCGGGTCGCTGGGCCGGATGGTAAAACTACCATCCAGTACCCAGCGATTCAGTTCCAGTGTCGCAATGGTATCCGGGCTTTCATCGTTGCCACGATTCGCCACCTGGGCTGAGTTGGAGATAGGCCCTTTCTCATTGGGAGTGATGCTGTTTATGGTTACATCCGGGTCTACCAGGTCGAACACCGCACGGACTAGCTGTTTCCGCGAATCAGCTACGATAGCGGCATCATATCCTGTGCTGTGTTTAATCATGGCCGTCTATCTCCTCGAATACCAGTTTGTACCCACCCCAGGTGGGGCCGGCATCTCCCCAGCGGGTGAGCGTGGGTTGGGGCTGCTCTACCAGGTGGAACCACCCCTGCACCAGCTCTTTCCCGCCGGTAGAGGGCAGGAAAAAGAGCTGATGCCGACGCCTAGCTTTCATAGCCTCTGCAATCCGATGCATTGTAGCATAGTCGATTGCGGACCATTCCAGTTCCACGTGCCAGATGGTGGCGCGAACCTCTTCGATACGCCGCCCGGAAATCATGCGTTCTGAGACGCCCAACTCTTCCTCATAGGCGGTGTAGTCCCCCTCTTCTAAATCCTCGACTTCGATTCCATCAATAGAAAGGAACATGTTGCCAGTATCTTCGTTCATTTTCCCACCCCCTTAATCGCTTACAATGCGTGGGCTTTGGTCTTCCACAGCCCGGATATCATCAATCAAGCCACGGGCGACCTCTTTGCCGTTCAGTTTCAACACGATTTCCTTGCTTCGTCCTTGGGCGCTGGATGCTAGGACAATGGCATTTGCCAGCCCGGTCATATCCTCGGTTTTTAGAGATGCGGCCTGTGCCGCTTTGTCGTTCACCGTGCCGGTCAACCGTCCGGAAAAACCGGAAACTTCGGCGTTTACCGCGCTGGAAACAACATCGGCAGCGTTGATTCTATCCAGTTCTGCCAGGATGCTATCAGATACGGATTTTGCTATTGCAATAGCTCGCTCCCCGCTGATAGCCAAACCATCGCCGAAAGCGTCCATCGCTTCCTGTCCAGCAGGCTTAAACTCATCCGGTAACTTGTCCAGGTATTCGTCATGGATAGCGTCGATTTCCGTCTGGTAGATGGATTGGGCAACTTTTTTAGATGCTGCTTCCTTCTCCTGCCACAAGGCCATATAGTTCTCGTATTGGTCATCCGCCATGCCCAACAGGGCATTGGCGTATTTCATGGCCTTTTCTTGGTCCAGCCCCAAGACTTCATCAAGCAAGCTATCCGCAATACCTCGATCTTTCAGGGCTTGGATGGTTTCGCCGTACTTGTTGATAGCGTCGATACTATTTTGCAGGTTTGTCAGCTGGAAGAAGTCATCTTCCTCGGTGAATAGATCAACGTCGCTTAACTTTCCTTGCAAACTGTCCCGGCTGCTTTCAACAGCGTTCAGTGCTTTTTCGTAGTTGTTCTTGATTTCGTTCAGGGCATCCGCTTGGGATTTCAGCGCTTCTTTCTGAGCTGCTTCCTGCTTTTGGAGCTGTTTCTCGTTCCAATCTTCATTCAGCTTGTCGATATCAGCCTGAATTTTTTCTCTGTCCTTGATTTCTGCCTTGGCTAGTTCGTCGTTCTTTTCCTTTAGGTTTTTCTTGTACTCAGCAAGCTCTTTAGCTGCTGCACGTTCATTAGCTGCCGTTTCGATTTTTTCAATCTCATCGTTCAGCTTTTCAACCTCTTTGGAAACGATGTTAGCAACGTTTCTTGCTGCATCACGGGCTAGCTTGATGTTTTCTTTCAAGCCATTCACAAGGCCCTGAATGATGTTCACACCGTATTCATAGAATACCTTGGACGGCGAATGAATCCCTAAAAGGCTGGTAAAAGCGCCCTTGATTTTCCCGGCAAAGCTTTTGATTTTGCCAATGGCCGCGCTGATTTTGCTTGAAATACCATTGATTAAGCCCTGGATGATGTTTGCACCGATGGATTTCAATTGTCCAGGCAACGAAGAAAGCGTTGATTTGATGTTGTTCCCAACCTGCACCATTTTGGCCCTGGCCTGGGACGCCATCTGAGAACCCCAACTAATCAGGGCGGAAAGAGCGCCTGCTAAAGCACTCTTGATTTTGCCGGGAAGGGACGAGAAGAAGGTGATAACCGCGTTGACAGCGTTGCTTGCCGCCTGCCGCATGTTAGCTATCATCTGCGATCCCCAGCTACGAACAGCGGCACCCGCCGTTGTTAGTGCGCCGGTGATTTTGCCAGCAAGATTCTGGAACCATGTAACCACCGCATTAACCGCATTGGTTACGGCGTTCACCATCGTTTGCTTAACGTTGTTGCCCCAGTTACGGATAGCAGCACCAGCCGCCGTTAAAGCGCTGGTAATCTTGCTTGCCAGCCCAGAGAACCATGTAACAACCGCATTGATAGCATTGGTTACAGCGCTTACCAGCGCTTCCTTCGCTGAGGTGCCCCAGTTGCGAATAGCTGTCCCTGCCGATGTCAGTGCGTTAAAAATGGCATCCGGTAGATTCTGGAACCATGTGATTACCGTTTGGATTGCATTGGGTAAGGTGGTGCTGAAAAATGTAATCAGCGCACCAATTACCGTTACAACGGCGGTAATTACGTTTGCCAAAAATTCAAGGGCAGCACTGAGAGCTGTGATAGCTACCGTTGCCGCAATTTCGGTAAATTTCTGGAAAAACTCACTGATTACCGCCGTTCGTTCTGGTGTAAAAACCTTGCCTATGGCTTCTCCTAATGTGGAAAACGCCGATTTTACACCTTCAATGGGTCCAGAAATCCAGCCTGCAACGTCTGGGAATAGGTTGCTCAGCCCATCCAGGATGAGGTTTCCTAAATTGCTGAGAATTCGTCCGATAGTTGGCACGACGTTTTGAATGACTGTAACAACGCTCTGGACTAGGTTCTGTGTAAGCGCACCGAGGTCTGCATCCGGGCTTGCCAGCCCGACGAGCCAGTTTTCCCAAGCACCCTTCATAGAGTTTACGCTACCCTCGATGGTGGTAGCTGCTTCCTTCGCCGTGGTGCCAGTGATTCCTAGGTTGTTTTGTACCTCATGGATAGCCTCGATCATTGTCGCGAACGACACATTATCCAGGCTGCTGATTTTTTTACCAAGGACGCCTGAATCATTGATTAGGCGAATCATTTCTGATTGTGTGCCGCCATACAAGTAAGTTCAGTACAGTTCGCAAGGCTGTACCCGCCTTTCGGCTGCTGCATGTTTCCATGCAGGTCAGACTATCTCTTGACCGTTTCCGGCCCCCTGCGCTTCCGCCCGCTTGGGCGTACTCTACTCTGTTCCGGGTTTCCCCGTCATTTCGATAGTCGTTACACGTTCACTATAATTTAGCATTTCGCACGGTATCGCCCACAGCATTATCTGTTTGGGGTTTCACCGTTTTCACAGGGTTTATACTGGGCAATGGTATGGCACTGTCTACCCAGTTTTAGGTTATCTAGCCAAATACACCCTCGGTTTCCCGATATTTATTAGGGGTTTAGACTATATCTTCATCTAAAATCCAGCTTACATTAGTTGTCTTTATAACAATTCTATGGTATAATGTTATAAGAGGTGATAATAATGCAAGTTTGGAAAACCATACCACAATTTCCTAAGTATTCTGCAAGTTCCGACGGGCAGATAAGAAACGATAAAACCGGAAGAATCTTGAAGCAGCACAAGGCTACAAGCGGTTATATGTCTCTCGACCTTGGTCAAAGAAATCCCCAATACGTTCACAGGTTAGTTGCTAGCGCTTTCCTCGATAACCCGGACAATCTGCCACAGGTTGACCACATCGACGGCAACAAAATTAACAACAACGTTGAAAACCTTCGTTGGGTTTCCGCATCCCAAAATTGTTGGAATTTTGGATATGCGGAACGCATCGAAAACCGAAAGAAAAAGGTTGTTGCCGTTCATTTGGACGGCAGAATCCTGCATTTTGATTCTAGGAATGATGCCGCCGAACACTTTCAGTGTAGCAAGAGCCTTATTCATTATGAAAAGCTGTACGTAAAGGGTAGAAAAAAGGGTTGGACTTTTTATTTAGATGGTGCGCACTTCCAACAACGTATCAATAGTTGCCGTACTGGGTGACAAGCCCATAGTCGTTTGACGTTCCCATTTCTGGGCTTCGCACAGGATTACCATGCCATTTAGGTTTAGGCTTCCCCTGTTAGCAGATGCATCTCAACGGCCATTTCCTGCCGTATTTTGCACCCACACCGCTGATTAACGTTCACGCACATTCACCGCAAAATCACTTATGCGGCGGACATTAGATTTATCGTGTAGTTTTGCTTAGCAAAACCTTGGTAAGCGTCCTGTATGCTCTGCATGTCGGTGCCCATCTTGTTTGCATTGTCCGACATGTCGGTGATAGCTCGGTTCGCTATCTCTGCCGCTTTGTTTACGTCACCGCCCAGGCCAGAAATCAGAGACGCGGCGAACGATGTAGCCGTCTCCATGTACTGGTTGGCAGAAAGCCCGGCTGTTTTGTAGGCGTTAGCGGCGTACTGTTGCATCGTGCCGCTGGCCTCTTTGAATAGGGTATCAATGCCGCCTACATTCTGCTCATAAGAAGCGTAGGCTTCGACGGCCTGTTTGCCGACGTCGATCATAGCCTCGCCGAGTTTTTTAACGGCTTCAACGGCCAACTCGACGCCCTTGGCAGCGAGATTACCCATGAAGGTGCCTTTGAAAATCTCGCTGAATTTACTAGCACTGCCACCAGCTTCATCCATCTGGTCCCCTGCATCATCGGCAGCATCGCCAAGTCTGTCTAGATCCTCTTCTGCATCATCGGCGGAATCGCTCAACCTGTCCAGGTCCTCGCGTAGATGGTCCGCGCCGTCCGAGTTTGTGCTAAATGGGTCGTTTCGCAGTTCATCGAACGATGATTCAAGATCATCTAGGTAGGAATCCATATCGTTCAGTGAATTCCCTAGGTTTTGGGCACCATCCGCCGCCGTGGAAAACGGATCGTTGTTCAGCTCATTCAGTGAGGCGTCGATTTCATTAAGATAGGTATCAATATCCCCAAGGGAACCAGAAATACCCTCTGACATGCCCCGCGAAGCGCTGGAAACAGTCTCAAATGAACCAGTGATACCCTTTAGGCTATTTGCTAATGCTTCTGCAGCAGATGAAACTTGTTTGAACGAGTTTATTACTTCGCTGGCATCGCCGTTAATTTTGATGGTAACGGAACCATCAGCCATTTACGTCACCACCTTAATCACCTTTCCCCTTCTGTTTGACGTATTCCTCTGCCTCCTGGTATCTCCTGTTTATCTGCGCCAACAATTCGGCGTCTCGTTCTTCCACCGTCATGTGCTTTTTGCGTTCTACGGTATCATTGATAGCGTAGATTTCGCGCATTTTCTTGAAATGCTTGCGGCGCGTCCGGTCCAGCTTGTTTAAGTCCGCCGTTCGGTACATAATCCGTTGCATAAAATTGCTTTCATGCGGCAGGTTGAACAGCAGGCGGCGAAACTCCCACCAATGTAAGTCTGCCTTGGTAAGGTCGATGTTGTAGTAAGTAAGAAAAGAGGAAGAGATAGCTTCGGCATCTTGCTCAAAGTCGTACACTCTCCCTCCCTTCTTCTTATCCCCTTGTTTTGGTTCTCCGTCGGCTTGATTGTATCCGCGGAAAAAGCCAAGCATGGCATCAACAGCAGCCTTAACATCGGCAGGGACAGAGCCTCGGTAGAAAAGGCTTAATAAGCCAGCTACATCCGGCTTTTCTTCCTTCAATACCTCTAGCTCTATCGCCACTCCGACGCGGAAGCTGGGGTCTATCGGTACCTGCTTCCCGTTGACTTCAACATGATCCGGTAGCGCTCGAAATGGGTTAGTTCGCATCGGACTTGCGCAGCTTCACCCGCTCGGCGGCTTCTGCGCGGCGTCGTGCCCGTTCCTCTGCGCGTCTCTGCTCCCGGTTGGTGGGGGTAGCTGCAGCACCGGGCACAGGAAGCCCGTTCGCAATGTCCTTGATGGAAGCCATCTCTTCCGCCACACGGCGGACGAAATCGCCGTAGGCGAACACGATAGCTTTCAGGTTACTTCTGGTACCGAAACATTTTTCAGAGGTACCTTCCCCGATGATGGTATCGAAGAAGTCCCGAACCAGTTCACATATGCCCTTCATGTAGGCGGTGACATCCTTGGTGGGTAGTGCTTCGGTTTCCTTCTGCACACGTTCCAGCTCATTGATAAACAGCTCCATGTTTACCGTGTCGAAGGTGTCGTACTCCACGGCAACGCCGTTGATGTTATAGGTATCCATGCTTAATCCTCCTTATATTCGGTTACACGTCGGCGGAATAGGTGTACTCGGTGGGGGCGGCAGTTGCCATGATATCCACATCGATCTCTGCGGAAGCGCCTGCCTCGCCGGAACCGTCCGAGTTCACGATAACGGCGGCGGTCCCCTTTTCACCCTTGCCAGTCAGCAGGGAGAAATAGACGTAGGGCACGATAACGGCCTGGCCGGTGCCGAACTTGATAGCGTGAGACAGGGCGTAGTCCTGGAAATCATCGCCAAACATGCGATCACCGGTGACGTTGAAGGTACGCTGGGTAGCGGTCTTGGTGGTCACTTTGCCGTTGCGGATGTAGGTCTTATCCTCGCTCTCCGGGTTCAGCTGGGAATCAACGTTAGTGATGCCGCCCTGGACAACCACATAGTCACCGATTTTGCCAGTGGGAGAAGAGGCAATGTCAACGGCCAGGACAAAATCGTCGGCAGTGGCAACGCCGGAATAGGAAGGAGACGGCTCCTTGCCCGTCATAAGGGTAGAAAGTTTCATTTTTTTCATTTCCCCTTTCAGTTGGAAAAATAGTCCATAGTCATCAGAATTTGATGATCTTCGGTGTTATCGTCGTACCGGGCGAACATTGCCGCCCTGGTGTTGCAGGTAATTTTAGTTGCCTGTTTCCCATCCCCCAGATAAGGCAACGGGCGGCGGGATACGGCCCAGTCGCCAATAGCATCCAGGATTTCATCAGCTTTCAACCGGTCGTTGTTGCTGGACGGTTGCAGGCGGTAGATGATTTTGAATTGATACTGCCCTTGATACGCCCCGCGAACGTATTCCTTAGTTTTGTAGGCCCCTTGGATAGTAGAAAGCGCCATACCAGGCTGATCGGAAGGAAGGTATTCAAAGGCGATATTGGCAGGCTTATCTTCGTACTGATTCAACCAAACCAGAAGCTTTCTGGAAATCTGGTCGGTTTCCGCCCTGGATACCATGCGTAATGGTTTATCATCCATTCAATATCGCCTCCTTGTACTTCTTTACCCAGTTCGGCAGATTCATAGACTTGGAGGCATCAAACCAATGGCTTTGCGCCTGTCCGTGCATTGCCTTGGTGAACACCAGGCTCTTGCCGTTTGCCACTTTAGTAGCTCCAGGCCTAGCCCATGGGCTACCGGTATCCGGGTCAACCAATACCTTACCTTCCCACAGAAAACGGGCATACGGTCCGGGGTATACGATGGTATCTCCTTGCACCCTAGCCCGTCCCGCAAGGGAGCCTGTAAGGGCTGGGACAAACTGGTCGGTATCTTTCATGGCTTCGTTTGCCAAAACTTCCTTGGCCCTGTCTGCACGCTGGGCGAACTTGGCGGCGTCAATTTTTACATCAACCTTAACGCTAATCATCAACGCCCACCTACTTCAAAATGTTTCATCTCTTCCGAGCCGAAATCCTTCGCATCCACCGAATTGATTCTGTATACATCATCATGTGTGCGGTTAATCCACTGGAAATCCTTCTCAGGCTCTACAACCTCACCCTTGACGATGAACGTAGAAACATCGGTAGGCGGCGCAGAATCCAGCGTCCACAGGCCACTTTTATCGGCGGCGGCATGGTATTCCTTCGGGGATACATACCGCTTGATTTCGGCTGTCTGCCCGTCGTAGGCTTTCACGCCGAACGGGATGTATACCGTCACCGCATCGGCATTTTCCATGCCGGAAGAACGGACGTTGGCGGCCTTGGCAGCATCCAGCAAAACTCCATCTAGAACCGTGATATTAGTCACTTGCTCGAATGTTACCTGATCCTCAGTGATGATATACAGGGTGATGGTATGCGGAAACATCGTCACCAGCAATCACCCCGCTTTGCCATCGGGTAGCCGATAGCCTGCAAAAAGCCGGTACCTTGCAGGTAGATTAACAACGCGCTTTTTTTGCGTGCTGTTAGCAGTTGCAGGTCTGCCGCGCTCAGATTTTTGGTGCCGTAACTCCGGGACCATCCCCCCACCGATTCGCTAGATATGGAACCGGTGGAGGAAAAGGTCATGGCGTTCAGCCTGTTTTCATCCTGGAAGATTTCAGCGAGCTCACAGGTAGCCATTTGCACCGCCGTTAAATCATCTCCCACCGCCGACATGGCTTTCCCACTAGTGGCGGCGTTGATGTAGACAGTAGCACGGGTAGCAAGGCCGTTGAAATCGGCTTCTTCAATGGCGTTGCCGCCGTATTCGTTCCTGTAAAACTCATAGGTTGCGTAAGCCATTGGTTAGCTCCTTTCTCAGGCTACCTTGATAACGTAAGTCTCGTCCATGCGCTCGAAGGAGGGCAGGACGATTTCGGAAACCGTGGTCTTGGTGTTCACGGGGTCAGAGGTGGTGGTCACCGCAACGGCAATGCCGGTATCAACCAGGGACACATCGGCATCGGCCTTGCCCATCAGAGTGCGCTCTTCGGGGGTGGTGCCGTACCAGGTAGAACCCAGTGCGCCCTCAGGCAGCAGGGTAACCATATCGTCGGGATAGAACTTGTGAGCAGTGCCAGTCTCATCCTTGTACTGCTTGGAGTACACGATGATGGTCACGCCAAGCTCGTTCTGGAACAGCTCATTCACTCGCGCATCAGTCATGAACACGTTGGCGGTGATGTTCTGGGCCAGCACAGCCGACTTGATCTTAGCGTTAGCTTTCAGGTAGCCCATGGTCTTCTTGCTGCACAGCATGATAGTGGGCCGAGTGCCGGTGTTGGATTCGACGGAATCCAAGGCGTCCTGAATGTCGCTCATGGGGTCGGCGGTGTCGGTGGCAGACCACTTCTTGGTGGAGGTGGTGATAGCGTTGTAGTTGTTGGTCTTGTAGGAGCCGTCGGTGTCGTAGTTGTAGGAATACTGCACGCCACCAGCTTCCAGGACGATTCTGGGGGAACCATCAGTAACAGGGGCAAGCAGCTGCATACGCATACGCTCAGCCACAACACGGGCACCCTCAACCAGGGTGGAAGCATCGTCATAGATGGAGGACAGGACAGAGGCCAGGTAGGGATCATTGCCGTCTACGATACGCATGATCTCCTGCTCATCCTCTTCCTTCACCAGCATAGACTCACGGAAAAAGGCCATCTGGGTCTCATCAACTTTGATACCCTCGCGGCTACGCAGGGTAGACTTGGCGTCGAAGTTGGAGGGGGCCAGAGAAACGGGCAGGCCCTTGTGGGACTTGATCCACTTCAAATCCAGGCCCATCTTCTTCTTGGCAGGGAAGAAACCCTCACCCAGGTAAGCCATGCGGTTAGACGCAGCTTCGGTCTGCTGCACGGCAATAGCGGCAGCGCTGAAAACATCAGAAATGTTCATTGTGTATCCTCCTTCCTTACATGAATACGACGTTCTTCATAGCGGCCTTGGCGGCAGCATCCACGGTAACACCGGAATGTGCCTGCGCCTTGGCGGTGTTGATGTAGCCGCCGATAACGATAGTGCCCTGGGGGCGATCCTCGTAAACATCCCACAGCAGGACGCCGACGGCAGTAGAAGTCTGACTACCGGATTCGCCAGAAGTCGCTGCTTTCTTGCCATCCGCCGCCATAGGAGTGCCAGCCTTGCAAACGCCGCTGGTAAATGCGGTAGAATCCAGAGTAAGAGCCTTGCCCACATACTCGGAGTTGTACAGGATTTCCACATCCGAAGGTGCAGAAACCTCAGAGTATTTCATGGTACCCAGTGCCATATTTTTCACTCTCCCTTATATTGCGACAGTACGTCGCTATACGTTTTGTTGTTCTGCGCGGTAGCCGCACCGATGCTTTTTGCAAGGGCGATACCGATATTTTCAGTACCGCCGTTGTTCTTACCACCCGCACCGACAGGTCGGCCAAAAGAAGGGGTGGGTTTGTCGGATGCAAAAGCGCCGGGGTCATCTTCGCGCTGTGCTTTCAGGAAGTCATCGAAACCTTCCAGTGCGCCGTCTTTCAGTTGCAAACCCTTGGCTTTGAGTTCGTCTCGGAACGCCTTCTCAGCGCCCTTGGACGAAAACTTGACATTTGCGCCGGTGATAGCAGCAGAAGCGGCGGCGGAATAGTCTCTCTCCGCAATCTGCGCCTTGTAGGCTTCTGTATCTTTGTCGTACTTGGCTTTCAGCTCATCCATCTGAGCTTTGATCTCATCGGCAGAACCGGCGTTCTTTTTCAGCTCTTCCAGGTCTTTGTCCCGGTCGGCGAGCTGAGTTTTCAGGTTTTCTGCGTCCGCCTTGGCGGCTTCGGCCTTGCCCTTCTCCCGTTCGATATCCTTGCCATTCTCAGCAAGAACTTTGTCGATGATCTCATCCTCTAAGCCGAGCTCTTTCAGATATTCGCGTTTCATTTTTCACTCCTTGCCAGCTACGCTTTTTTACGCGGGTTGCATCCGCCGCTGCCCCGTAGTTTTACGACATCGGAGCGGTCAAAGATAAAAAAATGAGCAAAAACCAACGTTTTAGTTGATTCTTGGCTCAAAGGCTCAGGTTATTTGGGTTTTGTTTGCTTTACTTTGCTTCTTTTTGCTTACGTTTGCTTTTTGTTTGCTTACGCTTGCTTAATTTTGGTTTCGTTTGGTTATCCGGCCCATTTAATTTCGCCGTACCAATCGCAACGTCTACCGTTGTTTTTGCCGGTGCATTTCACCAGGACGCCACAAGCCCCCGGCTTTACCGGGTGAATCTTCTTCCCACATTCGGGGCAACAGAACCAGGTTTGTCCGTTGATGGTTTTAATCATTGTCTTCCTCCGGGTCTGTGCCAAAGTACAGGTTGAAAAACTCTTTCATGGCCTCCACCTGTTCCGGGCTTGTGCCGTCAAACTCAACGGTAGCGGTGCGGGTGGCATCCTCTACCTTTTCAGCTACGGTAATCTTCAATATACCACCTTAGTCCTTTCACGCTGTAACGGCAAGTTGGCTGCTTCGCTGAATAACCTGTATTCACGGTTCAGCAGGCGAATCTTCGCTTTTGCCGCCGTCGCGTCTTTTGCGGCTTCCTCTGTTCCCAGGGCTTCCATTGCTATTTGAATACGTTTTTGCTTGCGTATTGATCGTTCTATTTCTCTTTGCTTTTGGGATGCTTGGTATTGATCGTAGGTTTTTCCTTGGTATTCAAATGGCGGTTGGTCCATTTCCTTAAGTTGTTTTTCTGTGTACGTTCTGGTCGAAACACCTTCAACGTATGGGTAAAAATGGTGCCTACAATTAGCTAAGCTCCCCCGATTCCTGTTACATCGCCATATCCACACGATTTAACGAAATCGGGGTATTTTCCTTCTCCCACTTTGCCACCTCCTTCACTTTAGATAAATCCCAATTGTTCATTTGAAGTTTTTTTCAAAGTGTGGTTTGATTAACACCAAGAATATCAGCCCACTCAGAAATTGTATGCGATACACCAATATATTTGATTGTGTGGTTACTTCTTCTGTTGTTAGCTTGCTGTTTCATGGTCGCCCATCTACAATTAGAAGGCTCATAATTTCCATTTACGTCAATCCGATCTATTGTAAGCGTTTCTGAATAGCCGTTTTTATAAGCTCATTCTCTGAATACAGAAAAATCATGCCATTCATCGCAAACAGAAATCCCGCGGCCCCCATAATCTTTGTAGCTCTGTTGGAACTCGCCGTAACACCTTCTGTGCATTTGTCTCCAAATTTCGTAAAGTCGCGTCCCAAATCCGTTGTGTTTCGTGTTCATTTTTGTGACACGTTCTGATATGTAACAACCACAGCTTAGTTGTTTTCCACTTCGTAATAGGCTCCCTTCTACTTCGCAAAATTTGCCACATTCACATTTGCACAGCCATATATAATTTCCAGATTTTCTTCTTCCGATTGGTTTTATTGCGGTAAGCCTGTTGTATTTTTTACCACTTATATCAATCATTCTTGACATATTACTGCCTTTCGTAATTGCCTTGTTTTTTGAACAAGCGGAAGATGGTAAGGCAGTCCACTTTTCACCCCGTCGAGCTATCCGCTTGTATCAAACTTATTTATTCCATTGGAAAACTTTTCCTTGCCATAGAGTATGTGCTTCCCAGCCATTCGGACCGTTTACATTTCTTGCGCCGCCATGGGCGGACACTTCGACTAGGTTAGTGTCCAATCGCTCCATGCTCTGCTCTGCATAGCGCTGGCAGGTTTGATTCACCCCAGTCATAACGGCGCGCCGAGCGGCTACATCTGCCTGATCGTAGTGTACCCGCCCGTTGGATTCGTAGCGGATAGACGTTAGGCCACCGGCGGCAAGCTGCTTTGTGGCGTGGGCTATCGCTTCGTTGTAGCTGATAGTCCCGGACATCACTTCTGTTTCCGCCATATCCAGCGCCCATTGATAGGCTTTCTTGGGTTCCAACCACTTAACAACCTTGCCGTTGCGTCGGACTGCAAACCCCATTGATTGAGTTAGGTTCCGCAGTTCGTCCTTGGTCTGCCGCCTGATAGCTTCTACATCCACATCATCAACAATGTGGCGCGGGGCGGTAATCTCTGCCGCCGTTGCTAATGTACCGTAGTATTTGCGATTGCGCTCTACTACGCCGTCCATGATAGCATCTACCTTGTCCAGGCTAGTTTGCGTAGTCTCCGCAATGGCTGTTGTGATTTCGTCCAGCGTTATCCCGTGGGCACGCAGTTCCCGGATATCCTCAACAGTCACTTGGTTCAGATCATCGGATACCACCAACCGCCAACAAATTTCTTGTAGCAGCCGGTCTTCCAGGCCACGGAACAATTCAGCGATAGGTTCAGGCAGGGCATCCAGAACAGCGGGGCTGAATGGGTACTTCATTCAAGATCATCCTGCCCTTCGTCTGCCAGGTCTTCCATACCCGGCAGCATAGCCTTGGCAGTATCTTCATCCTCGCCGAAATGCTTCTGTCGGAATTCATAGGCATTCAGGATACCAGCCGAAACCAGTTGCAGGTCAGCCGCCATTTCTGCGCGGTTGCTCTCAGGATCATCAAGCACACCATCCCCGAAACTCAGATGCAGTTCATAGTCCCCCTGAGGGGCCAGGGCGTACAGTGTAGCGTATACATCCATCGCATATACCAGATCGTCCAGGGCATCCCCAAACGCCTGCTGAATGTGGCTCTCGGTAATGTACTGCCGCTGCTTGCTGGCCAGGATTTCCGTCGATGTTTTCTCCACACTGGACGGGTCGGAAATCGTTCCATAGGCTAGGCCTGTCTGGAATTCAATCTGTTTCAGGATGTTTTGAAAGCCTCTGTAAATGGCATCATCCCGAAAAGCGGGGCTGAATTCCTTGAAAAAATCCCCATCCTGGGACATAAACGGCCCAAACTCATACAGCCGGTTTCTTCCAAAATCACGGGCGTTCACGCTGGTGTACTCAGCAAAAATCTTGCGTTCGCCCGATTTGAATTCCCACCACAGTCTATCCCATTGTTCATCTGCATCCCTAACCAGACCAACGATGGAACCGCCGTACACAGATACACCCAGGCGGCTATCGGTATCGATGTTGTTCGCAACGGGCGGGGTGAAGAAAGCGAACAGCGGACGTTCTACGCCGTCGAGCGTGGTTTCATCGTCCAAGGTTGCCCAGGCTGGGACCGTATCGAGCGGTACTTCCTCGCCCACCGTTCCGTATTGGTTGGATTTGTGAGCCTTGTTCCGCACAACGTAGGCCGTGCGCTCTCCATCTCTCACAAACTCATGGCTTTCCAGGCGAACGTACCATTTACCGGCTAGCTGCACCCGCTCGCGGAATACGCCACCGGTGCATTTGCCAGCTTCATCGAAGTTGGTAGGCTGAAATGCCATGATGCTAGAAGCGTCGACTTTCAACACACCGTTGTACACATAAGGCCGAAGGGCTAACCCACCAAGAGCAAGCCCAATCTCTAAGTTTTTCTCGAAGTTCCGGGCTGCGTCCTGGAAGCAAGCATCTAGGAATTCAGCCCGTGCCCCGCCGGTAACTGTTCCGTTGAATTCCACCAGTGCAGGCCGTGCCATTTCACGGGCGATAGCAGCAGGCAAGCCGAGCGGGATAATGTCGCGCTTGGCCCACGGCGGTTCATTGATGTACATAGAATACCACAGGTTGATATTCTGTTGCATCGTTGTGCCAACCGCCGTATCAACACCGAAATCCTTTTTAGCGGTAGCGATGGGAAACAGCCAGTTTTTCAGATTTCGGAATGTCCTAGCAAAAAAACTTTCCATTTAGCGCACCTCCCGCCGCATTATCGTGTATACGAAATATCGTATCATATCCATTGCGTGGTCTGATTCTTTAACTACCGCATCGGTTTCTTTTTTTTCGTCCCAGCAGTAGGAACCGAATTCGTCAAACGTATTTTCACAGCTGGCATCAAACAGGATTCTACCAGCTAATAGCAGGCTACCAGTAAGACGGATACCGTCTAGTACTGCATTATTGGCATCCATCACAGCGAATTTACCACGCCGCCGCAACGTTTCCTTGAAGGATGCTGCCGATGGATCGACAATTACTCGCTCTATCTGGTACCCTTCTGCAAAGGCTTCCAGATCGTCGGCGTATTCCTCATCCGTTTTCTGGCGCTTCTGTTTGCGTCCGTCGTAGTAGTATTCTTTCAGCATCACAGCTTTACCGTTTCGCAGCTGCCACAGCCCCATAGCCGTAGGGTTCAACGTGCCGTAGTCGATGCTGATATAATACACGCCGCCGGAGTGTTGTTCCGTGGCTATGTGCTTCGATTTGTCGAACATCGGGTAAACCAGGCCATCGGCTACGCACCACTCACCTAGAATGTAGCGGCGATAGAACACGCCTGCATAGGTGTTCTTGTACCGTTCCACGATTTCCGGGTCGAGCGCCGGATTGTCTTCTAGAAGGAAATGCAGATGCAAGGCTTTGTGCCTTTCGGTTTGCTTAATCCATTCTTGATAGAACCAATGCGACGGGGGGCCTGGGTTACAGTTGAACCAGAACCGAGAACCTGAAACAGAACAACGTGCAAGTGCCTGCTCCACGAACGATCTAGGCTGCAAGGCCACCTCATCCAACAACACCCCTGCAAGGGTTCTACCCTGGATGAGTGCAAAAGAACTTTCGTCTTTGCCGCCAAACACCTCAAACAGGTTTGTGGTGTTGCCGTTTTGCACTTCCAGCACCTTGTCTATCCGCCGCCACCGTAGCCGGTAGGTTTCACGGGCTAACGACATAGCTAGGAAAGGCTGGATAACGTTCTTAATGCAGCTATCAACGCTCTTGCCGCAAATAGCAAAACGCTGGCCGTCGAAGTTCATCATGCCCCACTTCACAAAAGCCCACATCATAATAGAACTTTTCCCTGAACGGATAGCCCCATCACAGATGATAGCTTCGTACTTGGTGTAAGGAAAGGCTAGGATTTTCAGTTGCTTTTCACTAATCATCCGAATCAAGCCCTTCTGCGATCTTCTTTAGGCTAGCGCTGAGTGCATCTTCCTGCCGTATATCTTTTTCTGCGATAACGCCGCCCTGGTCACTTTGTCCAAGGTACTGTTTGCCCAGAAAAATAGCCATAGAAGCATTTTTCTTAGCTAGCTCCCACTGCATCCTTCTTAGGCTTGGTTTTCCAAGTTGCCGTTTCTTTTTATATGTATCCGAAAAAGTTTCTCCATATGTTCTTTTACACCAAGCATTTAGTGTATCTTCGCAGCAATCAAAAACGCTACAAATCTCAGCTTCTGTACATTGAATCCCGCAAAGGTTCTCAAAAATTTTTTGATCTATTTCTTTGCGGGGACGTCCCATTTTTGCCATAATCACCCTCGCAATTCAGAAAACTCAAAAAATTCGTAAATTTTACGGGCTTTTTCTATTTCTTTGATCCCTAATAACCTTCTTTGTTTTTTAGCTTCATAGGTGCATTGCAGCCCGCAAAGGTTTTCAAATTGTTTTTGGTCAATTTCTTTTGGCCGCCGCCCCATATAATTCACCTCCGTCATTTCCCCCGTTTTTTTAAGCGGTATTTGTGGGTATCGCCCGTATACTTTATTGCCGTTTTTTGGTAAAATATAAAGCATAGAAAGGATGAGACAAAATGCTTACATTGCCAATAAAAAAGAAATGGTTTGACATGATTGTAAACGGAGAAAAGTTGGAGGAATACAGAAATGTGACGCCACGTTATTCCGCTATGTTCCGCAACGCGTCAAATGAAGATGGATGTTTTTGGTGCGTTTTGCGGAATGGATATTCTCTAAAATCTCCGTCCATAAAGGTTTTTGTATCTGTATCCATTGGGAGCGGCAAACCGGAATGGGGCGCAGTAGATAATACGGACTATTTTGTATTAAAAATTCTCAAAAAAGAAAGTTGCCGTTCTTACGTTCTGCCTACATGTTTTTAACATTTTGCAGGTTCCAGCTTTTTTCTGAGAGTATCTAACCAATCTCCATTCTCTCGTTTTTTGCAAGCCAACAATTAAATTTTTGGCCGAAGTTGTTATTTTTACGTCGAATCCTTTTTTGGCGTATATTTTAGCGACTTCGGTCAAAAATTTTTTCCCAATGCCAATTCCTTGATAATCTGGTAATATACATAACCTTGTGATTGTCTTGATTTTTTTATTTGTTGGATGTGGGAAATGTAAAACACCAATCATTCCAATTATATTTTCTCCGTCATAGCATCCATAGCATTTTGCCGCCTTATTTAATTCATTGCTCAAATAATGATAACGCTTAAATTTTGCCCACTCTCCACAACTGCACCTTCTGATTGTGAATTGTTTTTGTGGTCGTGGGCCTGCGCAAAAAAATTTTGCATCGTGTCGGTGTTAAAGCACCAATCCGGTTGCAGCCAAGGGATAATATCAAAATGGCAACTAACTGCCACGAATTTCTTTCCCGTTTTTCTAATTGCTTTTGCAATAGCAATACTCGCAGTTTGTGCAACTTGCCGATCTACAACGGAGGTGTATTCGTCGAAAACAAAAAAATCATTTTGTAACATAGCCCTAGCTAAATCAACACGCATTTTTTCTCCGTTGCTTAAAACAGAATATGGTTTTAGCCATGATGGAATCGAAGCAAAACCAACGGCATAAAACGCCTTTTCAATTTTATCCATACCAACATCTGGCATATCATCTACAACGCTTTTCCCGGAATAAATAAAACCAGAGATTAAATCGGCACCAAATATTTCTTTTGCAATAGTGCTTTTCCCTGTCCCACTACCACCAACAATAAGGCCAATATTCCAATCATTCGGAATGTCAATTTTACCCGAAAAATGTTCTTCTGCCGATTTTTCCGTTACATCGAAGTCGGCTTTTATTTTTTGTACTCTAAACGAATTGCTAACGGGGGATTTTTTTACAATGTCGAAACTCGGCATGAATATCCCTCCCCTTGAAGTTTTTCAAAAATTTCTTCCGCTTCTTCTTCATCCTTGCAATCAATCACAATGGAAATTTTTTCTTCATATGGAACTTTCGTTCTTTCCTTTTTATCTTCCGTCTCCGTTAACGCCGTTTCTTCCATCAAATCCCACGCAAAATCAAACATGGACAGGTCTAAGTCCTGCAGTTCCTCTGCCAGCAAATCAATATCCCAAGGAGATTCATTGGTTTTGTTGTCCACGATACGCAGTGCATCCACCTGTTCAGGCGTTAGATCATCAACCATGATACACGGCACTTCGGCGTATTTCAGTCGCTTAGCCGCCTCAAAACGGCAATGTCCAATTACGATAACGCCATCGGAATCAATCACGATAGGCTGAACAAAACCGAACTGCCGGATGCTTTCAGCCACATTGTTGATTTGGGTATCATCGTGCTTCTTAGCATTGCGATCATACGGCTTGATCTCTTTGATTTTTACGCTTCTGATCTCCACATTCTATCCTCCTACACCCGTCTCTTCCGAGCTGTCAGGGCGGGTTTCCATCGCCCCAGCATCCGCAAATGCTAACCGCTATTCTGGTAGCAGGCCCCGGTAACTACCCGGATATAGGCTATTGCCGCCCACTGTATAGCCCCACAGTGGCGTTGGTGCTGTACACACACGTAACAGTGTTCCACCATGGGGAATCGCCGATTTAGTACGTTCATCGGCTACGGTACCGCGCAATCAATAGGCCTTGAACCCATTCCGCCGAATCTTGGCGGCGCACCTTCTGCTTTCTTGCATACATCCCCGTCTCTCCGGGGTGTCAGTGGCGGCAGGAGCAGGATTTGAACCTGCGCAGGCTGTATCCCATACTACATTAGCAATGCGGCCTCTTAACCAAACTTGAGTATCCCGCCGTATGCCTAACCGGAATCCAACCGGGGCCACCAGGTGAGTGATGGAGCTGCTTTTACAGGCCGCAGCTTACCGAAGGAGCATTCCCTATGGAAACAAAAAAGAGAACCGACAGAGCGGAAAGTCAGCTATTGGCTCCTGCACCGATAGCCAACATATAGAAAGAACTCCCGGCGCAACTGCCGCGCCTAAGACGCTGGTGACACACCCTTGCGTTATCCGGCGGCGTTCTTTCATATATCCCAACCTGCGCGGGTCATGGCATCCCTACCGTGCCAGATATTGAGACGCTCGCCGCGCTGGGTTAGGTGCTGAAAAACAAAACACAAAATGCAGAAAATAAGTCAAAGCTTCACCTGCCTTTCGTATTTTATTCTCCCTTTCGGGATGGTCCTGGGATTCGGAATTGAACCAAATCATACACACCAGCGCCCAGGATATGGAGGGCGGGGCAGGGGAAGAACCCCCGCCCCTATACCAAATAGGAGGGGTGGCTATTGCCGCCGCCACCCGGCGGAAGAAGCATGCGGAAGCCCGGAAGGACAAGGACTTCCTTGCTATTATTATACCATATTCTGCCGTATCGTTCCACGAAAATCTGTGTTTTTGCTAATTCTTTGGACAATATGTCTATCTGTTAATCAGCATATTTGAAAATCACGCCATCGATGAACGACTTATTTCTAATTCGTCTGTGCAAGCCACTTGTGGATAGGTAATTTTCCCGCGCAGCAGCCCTTGCACTGGGATAGAATTTCAGCACCTTACCCCATTTGTCCGTCTTGGCAACAATTCTGCAATTTGGACTTCTGCGTTTTCTGTTCAGTTCCGCCCTAGTCACAAATTCCAGGTTGTTCACCGCACAGTTTCGATAGTCCCCATCCTTGTGGTGTAGAATCATGCCCTCACGTTTCCCGCCAAGGAATACATCGCGCACAACATCTTTTACCCGAATTATTTTACCAGCAATTTGAATGGTAGTGTTGCCGTTATGCGACTGTTGGCGCATGATTCGTGGATTTTCAGCCCTTTCTCTGGAATGGTCCCAACGTTGTTTTATCCAGCTTCGGATTTCGCCGAAATTAGAAACATCATACCACCCGTCAGTGCCGGGAATCGGCAGCCACACCTCTCTCAAGCCCGCTCTCCAATTCTATCAAGCAGGGCCACAAGACCCCGTACTTCCAACGGATCAACGCCCGTTTCCTTCTTCAACTTATCCAGGCGATAGGTGATAGTGTGCCGATGACAAAACAGTTCCCGCGCCACCTTGCTAATCATCATCCGGTTCTTTTCCAGCGAAAGAAGAACCTTCTTGTCGAAATCATCCATATTATCCTCCCGCTTTTTTTAGCCTCCAGAAATCATTGATAGCATCCCGGACCGGGTCCGTTTTGCGTTGTGATCTAGCGTACTCTAGTATCTCCAAATCACGCTCATAATGCTCTTTGCACATCTGCCGCCCCGGTAGCGCTGGGCGTTCGCAGTAACGGCACTCCCCTGCTGGTTTCCGTATATACCGTTCTCTGTGTTTTCTGTTGCGCCGCAACCTACATTCATTGCAGAACGCCTGCCCTTTGTAGGCCGGTTTGCCGCATGCTGTACATAGCCCTGCCGCTTTTCGCTGTGCGTACAAGGTTTTCATACTTTCCCTGTTTCGTTCTTCCCGTTTTTTCTTTTCATCTTGGGATAGTTTGGCGTTACAGGCGTTATTTGCCTCTACGCTGATAGATAAGCATTCCAGGCATTTATACCGCCCGGGGGCGGCACGTTCCTTCATACACCGAACGCACAGCCCCCTAGCTTTTGCCCATTCATAACTTTGCTTCTTATACCGCAAATCCCGTTGTCTGATTTCCTGCGCTGTCAGGGCCATTATTCAGCGCCCCCGGTTATCAGTTCGTAGTATGGGAGAGATTCGATCCAGCGGCAGAACTCCCGCCACTCGGTGAGCTTATGATTGCGCCGAGCACGGTAAATGTTGGCTAGAACTTCATAGTTTAGCATTAAGGTTCGGCGCTGGTTGTAACTGCTTGGGAGAAGCTGAATCATTTCCCTCCAGTAAGATTTTTCTCCTCCTTCCTTATACCAGCGACGCAACGCATTGATTCTTTCAATCACATCGCAGAAAAGTTGAACTGCTGCATCATTTTCTTTGATGCTGTCCATGCTGAAATCTTCCAACTCTAGGTCACGCTTGTCCAGCGTGTGCATCGTGGAGCAGGAATTCATTTCGATGTCGTACTCCAAGTAATCAGAGGGGATAACAAACGCATCCGGTTCTTCATCTCCCCACCTTTTCCCGGCGCGATACGTTTTAAACTCCTTCCACAAGTACAGCGGTGCAGTAACATCCACATACACCACGATCATGCGCATAAATTTGCGGTGGTCTGTTCCAGCTTTCACCAAGCGCATCATTAATTCGTGGTCGTTGGGGCCGATTTTATAGTAATCAGCAGTAGTTCGGTAGCTATCCGACTTATCCCAGCTGTTATGAGGGTTCCGCATCCCTCTAATAGCGGCCTCCCAGCCCACTACTTCAGTGTTTTCAAACTCAATCATCGTTGCCCTCCTTATTCTCTTCAATCCATCCATAAAAGGCTTCTGCTTCGGTACCTTCTGGGCCATAGTTTCCGCAGCGTTTACACTGCATCCAGAACACCCTATACAGTCGCTCCGTAAACAAAGCGGAATAGCCACTTTCTTTCAGAATGACACTCCCGCCACATTTACGACACCTACACATACATGTTTTCATTGGTTCCCCTTTCCAACTTGTGCTTTTTTTGCACAGGTTCCTTAGTTTTTGTTTGCTAATTCCTTAGTCTTTGTTTGCTAATTCTCCGGCAATGCTTCCATAGCCGCAGAGGTCGACGTAGTTGTCTGTGTGCTGAGGGTTCGCTTTGGCTCGCGCCACCTTTAACAGGGACATCATCATAGCCACGTCAAAGGGGTCGAAATCGACGCCTTTGTAAGCTGCCCAGAGGTTGGCGATATCCCGAAAACAATCTTCTGGTTCCCCATACTGATCGTTTCGCTCTTTGCAGACGCAAGTTGCGGCGGCATCCAGGATGGTTTTGCGGGTGGTGGGTTTTGCGTTTTGGTATTCCAACGCATCGACGCACCCGTTCCAAGTTCCCTTTGCCTCCAGATCACTGCGCAGGCTAAAAGGTCCTTCGTGGCCGCATTTCATACAACGGACAAAATACCGTGTCTCCTCGCCTTTGGTTACGGCGATAGCCTGCAAGGTTTTCCCACCGCAAACGGGGCAGGGTTTCGTCCTAAATTCCATTATTTCCCCTCCATTTCTTCTAGCCGCTTCTTGTGTCGCTCCCACTTCCAAACGGATATATCCGCATTGGGTTTCAGTTCCAGGGCGATAGCACAGGAAACAACGTCGGTGTATTCTTCGTCCAACTTATCCAGGTAGCTCCTTCCGCCCTCTTTAACCGGGTTATCTCCCCGCAAAACTCTGGCGAGCTTCAGGGCGCAGTGAGCCAACTCCATGCACTCCTCTGCTAGGGCTTCGTAGCAGGCAGCATAGCCTACCATGGCTGGGAAATCTCCCCAGCATTTCATTTTATCCGGTATGTTCATCGTGCTCCTTTCTGTTATAAACAACAACCATCGACGGAAACGGAGCACTACCACCAGCGTTCCCAGCTTCATCCGTAAAACGCAGGCGGCCACGCAAAAAGCGAATTTCGGCCTTGCCATAGATAAAATCGTGGAAATACGCCGTATCCGTTCGAGCTGGAATCAACAGGACAATAGTCTGACCTGTCTGAGCTTCCTGCCACGCTTTCCGCACCCATTTGCCTAGTTGCCTCCCATAGGGTGGGTTGCAAAATACAGCCCCGTCACACTGCCAACTTTGTGCCAGCCCGTCCGTTTCCGGGGTGTAATACCGCTGGCATTTAGCTGTTTCGTTCGTCGCCGCTGCGTCCATCACAAAACCAAATTCCAGATCCAGCTTGTCGAAAAAATCTTGTGGCGTACACCAGTTCATGTTTTTCGACGATAACAATCCTTGATTCATTTCTCCCCCTTTCTAACCGTGTCGATTCCAACACGGTTACATGTTAGTTGCCATTGGTTATCTCCATTTTTGCGCCGCAGTTGGGGCAGTAGTCCGTTTCGTTCGCTCGCCACTCTATTTCGTGGCAGTGTGAGCATTCAAACTCAGCCTCGCCGCAGGCATACCCGCGTTTTATCCAATGCCCCCGCCGTACTCCATCCAGCTCATCCAGAATAGTCCGATACGCCTCCCTCGCCCCAGGCATTGGCGTGTTGTCGGCGTGGCGTTGGAGCCACACTCTCGCATCATCAATCGTCATACAATTCCCTCCCTCAGTATTTACCCCCATTGCTCTGCCATGGCAATAGCTATGCCGTGGTATGTTTTAGATCGTTCTTTTGCATGTCCACTCCCTAATTGCCAAATTCTTGTCCTATCGCGTTTCGGCAATTTCATCATTTTTTCATAAACATCATCCGTTGCTTGTAATTTAGGCAAATTTTTCAGCCACAGTGATGTCCTTTTCTGTTCCGTGTGCCCAAACATCCAGGGGTGTATAATTTGATCCGGCTTTCGGTATAGCGTGGACATGATGCACACCGGATTTTCGACTGCTATTCTATCAACATCTGCTTCTACAAATTTCATGAAAAATGCAGCGGCTTCAAATTTTAGGCTTAGCGGTTTCTTCCCTTCAGTGAACCAACGTGCCCCGGATACAGCCAAATGCGTACACGGTGGGTGCGCTATCAGCATATCCCACCGCCCATCAATGCGGTGTTCTGCGCCATCCAGCGTCTGGAACGCGCAGCCCCCATTCAGCAGGGGCAAACAATCACCAAGGATGTGCCATTCAGGATGCCCCCCAGACGGTTCCTGAATATCGCATGAATAGGCTTCCCAGCCTCTGGCCCTGAATGCCGCTGTAACACGCTGCGATTCTTCACAGGCTACCAACAACCTTTTCATGCGTCCACCTCCGGCGGTTCCGGCAGGGGCAGCTTGTTTTCGTTTGCTCTGCTCATTTTTCGTCCTCCTTCACGATCTCAATTGTTTTAGGCATCTTCGTCCATCTCCCGAAACAGCTGGGACGGGGTAGCCGCCTCCTGACCGACATATTTGCCACTGTATTCGTCCAAAATCTCTCCACACACGGTGTGGTAGTAGATTTGGCAGATTTTCATGCCGGGGTACACTCTCACAGGTTCTGTTGCCACCATTTCCAGCGTCCAGCGCCCTTTGAAGCCAACATCCCCAAACCCTGCTGTGACGTGGACACCCAGTCCCAAACGCCCCACAGAGGAACGGCCTACCAGCATGGGGACCAGGTTATACGTCTCGGTCCATTCCTCCGTGGACGCGATATACACGCGCCCAGGTTTTAAGACGTAGCCCTCCGGCGGGATGATAATCTCCCGCGTGCGGTTGTCTCGTTTGGGGTCTAACACAGCCTCCGTGTACACAAGCATCTGATCCATCAGACACAAGTTGTAGCTGTTCGGGCCAAGCTGCTGATCGTTGTATGGGTGGATGATGATATCCCCTTTGGATATTCGCTGTCGGATTTCATTGCCAGAAAGAATACCGTATTGATTCAGTTCGTTCATTCGTTTCCCTCCCATGCGGGGCATAAGGCTCCGCGATTGTTAGATTTTGGATTAGATATCAAAGCCGAAGCAAACGCCGTTGCTGTGGCCTGCGTAGTAGATGTTGCTGCTGCCGCCGCTGGCCACATAGCAAAAGTACGCTGCGCTGGTCGCATACGGGGACGCCAACCAGTACGAAAACGGAACTCCATCCAGGCGTTTCACGCGGTTTTTTAGTTTCCGGTATCGAGGCAACTGCTCGCATTCTTCCGGGTTTCCGTATTGGTTTTCTCCAAAAACTTCCCGTTCCCTCAGCAGACGCAACGGGCTGGCAACCTCCTGCAAATCATCCGGCAACAGCCGGAACAATTTCTTGAGGTACCCACCCATCGTGCTTAGATGGGTTTTATACATTGTTATCCACCCCTCGTCCATGGAGTGGGTGTCTTCCAGTAAATCCCTGGTGAAAAAGGTTGCGTGGCCATCTTTTACCAACTCGCAAACCAGCGTCACACGTTCTCCTGTTTTTAGCTCGATGACGATTTCATCGCAGACTTTAAGTGGACTGGAACCGGCATGGACGGCATCCCTCAGCTCTGCCCATGTTGTTATCGTATCGGCGCATTTTCCGATTTTGATCATTGGTTTTCCTCCTTTTTCGTGGGGTCGCGAAAATGGTTACTTCTCCCATTCCACGACTTCCACGCCAATTTCACGACGATCCCAAAATTCATGCGACACACGCCGGAACCATCTAGGGCTATCATCCGGTAAAATCCAGCCCTTCATAGCATCGACGATCATTTTTCCCAACGCGGCGTTGTTATCAACGTCCAAGCCAGGGAACCAGTAAAAATGAACCGAAACAGGGCCAGTAACCAGCGTTTTCCGTACCCGTGCCAGTTTCAAGGCGTGGATGGTTAGGACGTGAATGTCATCGGCGTCTTTTTTTCGCTGTGCCCAGTGTTTTCCGCCATAGTAGGCGTTCAGGCTAAATCGCTTGTTCCAGGCCGTCATACCCCGCTTGGTTTCCGGGTAGGGGATGGTAAAAAAAGCCACCCGTCTAGTTCCGTTCACTGCGCCACCTCCCGGAATCGCCGCAACGCATCCTGTCTCTGCCGTTCCCAGTCTACCGGCGTAGGCGGCGTGTAGACGGCAGGCTTCTTTTTCGTCCCGGCCTGCTGCATCAGGATTTCCCGCGTTTTCTCCATGTCGGCCTTGATATCCTCCACCGTCCGCACCCTGGGCGGCAATGCCGCAGGTTTGGGTTCCTCCGGCATCTGTGGCAGGGCGGCGGCAAATGTTCTTGCCAGGGCCTGCACGTCTTTGGGCAGGGCTTCAAAATCTCGCCTGCTCTGTGCCTTTGCCCGAAAACTGCGTTGCAAGTTCGACGCAACCACGGACTGCACAGTTGCCTCATCCATCCGCGCCCACTCTCGCAACTGTTGGGGCGCGTGTACCACGTCTTGGAGGATAGACGGCAGTTTGGAAAACTCCTCCTCAGCGTTGTAACTGCTGTTCCGCAACGCCTTGGCGATATGTGTCCACGCTTCCTGCTCGGTCATTTCGTCCGGGTTGGAAATCTGCCGGACTTTTGTTTTCACAGCCCCGATGGGGGGCGGGAAAGAATCCGTCTTCGTGGCGATCAATCCCTTCACGGCGGCGGCAACGACGGCATAATCATCACCGGCGAACATCTCTGCCCACAGAGCAACCACACTTTCGGCATCAGCCCGTTTCATGTCCCGGTAATAGCTGGGATAGGCCGCTTTCAACACGGACATGATAGCCAGGGTTTCAGTTCTATCCACTCAATCCACGCTCCTCGTTCAGCAATTCCAGGAATGGGTTTGACGTTTCAAACCCCGTTCCACCCTTGGCGGGGGACGCTTTACTGCCGCCCCGATCCTGTTCCTTGGACAACCACCGGTTGACAAATGCGTTGATGCCGCGTTTCGTTTTTCGTCTGCTCGGGTTGGCATTCAACCAGCCAACCATACCCCGAAGCTGCTGTATCACGTCGACAGCAGGGTACAGGCCCGCCCATTCATGGCACTGCTCCTGGGAGATTGGGTAAAAGCTCCCATCATTCAGCGGCAGGGAGATAACCGGCGGGGAGACGGTTTCCGGCTCCGCGCTATCTTCTCCGTCTATGTCTATATCAACGTCAGTGTCTATGTCTATGTCAGTGTCTATGTCTATGTCTATATCAAGGTTTTTTGGGTTTTGCTTTTTAAGGGTTGGGTTTTTTGGGTTTTGCTTTTTAAGGGTTGGGTTTTTTGGGTTTTTGTTTTCTGGTTTTCCTTTCTTTGGGCGTCCGCCACGCCTCCCGTTTTCCCGTTGCTTTTCGATGTATTCATCGTGTGCAGCGTCGTCTCGGTCAATTTGGGACCGAAGAACGACAAATGCAATTTTCTCTGCCCCTTTCAGGGGAGGGACTTCTTCGCCGTTGGCGTACTGCATGGTAGCTAGAAATAGCCTACCGCGTTCGCCATCGTCAAGCTCTTTGGCTACGTCGATGAAATCCCGATAGATTTTTATGTACGGCAACATTTGGGTTGTTCCCTCCTCAGAGCCGCCCTATCAGAAGGGCAGCTCTCCATCATCTCCCGTGAGGTCACTGAACTCCGGTTCGGTATAGTTCCCGCTCGGCTGGTTGCTCCCGTCGCTCTTAGGCCCGCAGAAATGCGCCTGCGACACGATCAGCTCTGTCACCTGCCGGTCGTTCCCGTCCCGGTCGGTGTAGCCGCGAGTGTTCATCTCGCCCTCAACGACGATCTCCTGCCCCTTGCCGAAATACTTGCAGAGCATCTCGGCGGTACCCCGCCATGCCACGCAGTTCAAGAACAGCTTTGTTTCGCTCTCCTTGTACTTGCGGCTCCACGCCACCCGGAACGATGCAACAGCAACGCCGCTCTTGGTGTGGCGAAGTTCGGGCTGTGCCACTAAACGGCCCTGCAAAATCATGTGATTTACCACAAATTATCCCTCTTTCTTTTTGGTTTTTAAGCGCCAGACTTTGCAGATCGTTTTGTCCAGGATGATACCACCCGGCAGGTGGTACTTCTCGAAAAACTCGCTGTCCGGCATGGTGTGGGCCAACTGGTGCATCTCCGGGGACAGAGGCAAAACCTCCATCCCTTCGTGCACAATATCCGTTCTATCGCGTCCTGCGCCCACCCGCTGGACATGATGTAGTTGGGCCGGTCGGCCTGTGATACAGCATTTTTTTGCCAGCAGACAGTGATACAGGTAATCGGTGGTATCGTCCACCATATCCAACAACGGGAACCTGGTGGGAATGTCCCAATCTAGTATGAATCGCACAAGAAAACGTTGGAATCCACATACTAGGGACATGGGGGCGTTGGATAGGGAAAACAGCGTTTCCCCCATAGCCTGGGTATCCTCCATCAAGAATTTTAATTTCATCCTTTCCTTGGTGGGGTCTTTCCCTTCGCCGGTGTAATCAGCAATCTCACCGATCAGCGCATAGCAGGCGCGGCGCTGTTTGTCGGATAGGGGACGGCTATCAATAGGCTGAACTAGGCATGATTTGAACTCCCGCTTAATCATCGTTGCCCAATCGGGATACGGCGCTCTAATCAGCAACTCCCCCGTCCGCTCATCGTAGCCGGTGATCCTGCCCTTAACGATCTCAAGTGGTGGTTTCATGGGCTTTCAGCTTACGCATGCACTCCGAGCAAATCTGTTGCCCGGTTTGTTTTTTGGTGGCCCTTGCGATTTGGTCCGGGGAATACAGTTTGCCATCACCCAGAATATCAGCAGTGATGTCACCGCCGCACATCTCGCATTTCGGCAGGCTGGTTTGCTGTGCCGGTGCCTGGGCGTCCGCGTCCTTGGTATCATCGATGGCCAGCAGCCCGTTAAGGGCATATTTGCGGGCGTATGAGCTAGTTGCCCCAGTAACCTGTGACGGGTCCATCCCTTTCTTGTTGTCCGCTTCACGGGCCTGGGCGGTGACTTCCACTCGTTCGCCGGTCTCTGCGTCCACAATGGCAGCAGTTGCGAAAATGTAGTAGCGCTCTCCGATCATCTTGATTTCGTCGGAGATGGTAAGCACGGCTTTCTGTTCGCCCAACAGAGGCTTAACGGCTTCGACGATATCCTCACAACTGCGATAGTTGTATTTACCGAAATCGTTCCTCTGGCCCTTGGGGGCTTTCAATGCCTGCTGGATTTCCAACAGCTTCGCATACACACCCATTATTTCACCCCCAAGCTACGCCGCTCCACCAGCCGCACACCAGGCGGGTCCAGCGGGTGGTCTTCTTTCAGCCACTTCAACAAGTTGACCTTGTTGATTTCAGGTTGTTTATAACGAACGAAGGTATCTTCCTGCCCGTTCAGGCAGGCCCAGTTGATAAGGGCATCTTCGTCATCTACCTCAACCGCCTTGCTGTTGCGGAAGGACACCACACAGCGAGGGGTGCTAAACTTCTGCCCATCCAAGGCCTCATCAAGTACGGCTTCCAGCCGTGCAACTTTGTTCTCCGCCACCCTGCGGCGCTCGGTGAGGGCCTGGGCCTCTGCTTTCAGGCCGCGCACATCGTCTTTCAAGTTTTTAATCAAGCATGCGATGTTCTCAACCTTCTGGTCCCGCTCCATTTGCAGGCTCATCAACTCATCGAGATTGTTGATCTCGCCCGTCTCCGGGTCGGTGCCGTGGGCGATAGCCGACAGGATTGCGGAGTCGATTTCATACAGGGTCATTGCTAAGTCCTCCTTCGCGGATATACTCTTTCAGGGTATCCAGCCGTTCCATCAGGTAGCGGTACAGCACATACTCATGGTTGTTTTCTACCCAAGCAAAGAAATCATCAAAGCCGGCGGCTACGAAAATTTTGATTTCGTCCATCGTCACCGGAATGTTGATTTCCATAGGAAATAGGGCGCTTCCGTTTTCCATTGACAAATCCCGTCCTTTCTGGTACTATATCCATAGTTTTTTCTTTCCTTTGCCGCTTGCAGGGTTTCGGCCCCTGTGGGCGGCATTTTCATTTCCCCAACTTTTCGGCCCACTTCCGCACCCGGTAGACCGTGACGCCGTACTGCCGGGCCAGTTTAGCTTTTGACCACCCAGCCCGAAGACGGACGGCAAAGTGGGGCGGAATCGGGAACTTTTCCCGTGGGTTCTGCAAGTATTTGCAGCCATTCGGCCTACACGTCTCGCGTGGGCATTTCAGGCAAATTTCAACCATCTCCGGGTTTTCACCCTTGCGATATGGCCCACAGCGTTCAGCATCACCAGTTTTGGCGTCCCTCCACGGCCTCTGAGCAGGCACTGTGAATTCGTGCTTCATGGCGATCACACCAACCGCAGCGGGATACCGGCGTTATGCAGGGCGGCGTTGATGTTCGCCTTGCGCCGGTTGCGGATACGCTTCCGCCGGGCTTCCCGCGCCTTGCGTACTTCCTCATCACGCCGGCTCTTGGCGTTCTTCTCCAGCGTGGGGCTGATAGCCCGTACCAGGGCCTCGATATCAGCCCATTCCCGCTCGGTGTTGCGGGTCTTGATTTCCTGTACAGTAGTCATTACTGTTCCCCTTTCATTCCGTTATTATTTGCCTGCCGGATACAACGGCATCGTCTCCAATCCATGCCTCGCCCGTTATCGTGGTGAAACCGTAGACCTCGGCGTTTCCACCAACCCAGGCACGTTCTTTGATTTTTGCTCTGTCGTACACCCAGGCACCTTCGCAGACAATGGCATCGTCAGAAACACGCGCACGATCGAATACGCACGCATCATCATATATCCAGCACGTTCCTGCATGGGACAAATTCTCGGTGGACTGAACAAATCCCCCTTTGTCCCACTCTTTCACATCTCCAAACGATACCGCAGCACGAATGCGATACAGTTTCTTATCACCGATTCGTTTAACCTCATCGGTCAGAACATATTTCCTTCGCGTTTCCTACACCCACCTTTCAGCAGGCCATCCAACGGGCCAAGTTTATGATTGGTACTACATGGTACCGCTTCGCCCGTCCAACGGGCTTCATAGGAAAGTCTCTGCTCTCCCGCAAGGCCTGGGGCTTACACCCCACCAGTCGGGCGGCTTCCGCCACCGTGATTGTCTCCCGCTCTGGAAACAGTTCCCGGAGACGGGTCAGATGGTCGTGAAATGTTGCTTTCTCCATCTTCCTTCTCCCTTTCCTTGTTAGTAGTCCAGGACGTAGGAACTCGTTTTCTGGTGAGCCGGAATAGATTTTACCGTTCCTGTTCTCCCCGTCTCCTTCATCCAGCGCTTCCCGTACCAGATAGCCGTGCTTTCCTTGGGGTAGGTGTAGCCGCTGGTGCAAGGCATCGCCGCACCTTTGCAGGCGTCAATGTCGTTTTGGTCCGGGGTAAACTCCCACTCGAAACCCTTCGCCATGGTATCACCTCCTTTCAGCTGATTTCCTGTCGTTCGTCAATGACACCGAGCAGATAATCAATGGAACACCCGAAGATGTTTCGCATATTTACGAGCACATCGGACGGAATAGAATTCTCGCCGTTGATATACCGGTTATAAGTTTCCTGGGAGATGCCAAGCATCCGGGACAACTTATACTTTGGAATCCGCTTGCGGCCACGTTCGGCCTCAATGTTCGCCCTCATCTAACCTCTCCCTTCTAGTAAAAATTTGACTTTCTCAAACTCTGGTTATATCATAGCTGAGATTCTCGAATTTGTCAAGAGGTTTTTCGCAAAAAGTTAGAGAATCTCGAATTTCTTGTTGACATTTCCAAAGCAATGCGCTATTATATAGCTGTCGAAAGAAAGCGAGGATTTCAATATGGAATTCAAAATCAGAGAGGCGAGGGAAGCGGCCAGCCTGTCGCAAAGAGAACTCGCAAAACCTCTCGGAATCGCACCGGCAACACTGCATGGATATGAAACCGGGAAACATGATCCTAAGTCTGACTTACTGGTTCAAATAGCGAGATTTTGCAGAACAAGCGTTGATTTCTTACTTGGCTTCGCTGATGGGAACGAAAAAGATCCTCCCGCCCCGCAATCTGCGAGATAGAAGGATCTTGTAACGAAGGAAGAAGTCGAGGCCGTGTTAGTCGGCCTGGGTATCACCAAGCCGGGTGAACACATCACCGACGCTGATCTGGACTTCCTCTCTAGTGTTGTCGTTCTGATCCAAGCATGGTTTAACAATAAGGGCAAGCAGGGCTAACACCCTGCGCGGCTCTTGGCACTGGTTGATGATTTTCGTCAATCGGTCGTTGTTTCCATAGGTTGTAGTCATGTTATCCTCCCATTTTTCGCGGTGAGTAGGCGGTTGTACAACATCCGCAGTTCTCTGTCTGTCAGGCCATTAAGAATAGCCTGGATCTTCCCCAGCAACAGTAAGCGATCCATCCCTGTACCTCCATTATACCCATGGTGTAAACGTGGGGCGCGGGGCGGTTTGCGAGTCCCCTTCCCCGATCGTCCCTTTCCCAATTTTCCTTGGATTACCATAACATGGAAGGTGTGGAATATCCATTGCAAACTACGCAAGGGGCCTTTCAACATTTTGCATCTCCCTTGCAATGAATGGAGATGTAGAAACGTGGGTGATGATGGTGGAAAATTTGCCAAGGCAGCAAAGGAGTTGAAGGAAGAAACAAGAGTAACACTAAGAGAAATTGCCGCTACATGTAACAGCTCCGAGAGTATGGTGAGCCGTTATATCAACGGGCAATCCGAACCGCCGCCGGACATTGCGGACGCAATCATGCAAATGTTAAGAGCGGAGAAAGCGGCGCAGGACGAACGCGCCATGAGAAGTAATACCACCCTGGCCCAGTTAGAGGAATCACAGAACCACCTAGAGGAAGCTTATAAGCAGCGCATTGCAGGGCTGTTGAAGCACCTGGAATACGAACGAAAGCAGAAGCACATATTTTCCATTGCGCTTTTGGCTACCCTATTCGGGGCTATTGTGTTCCTGTTGATCGACATATTCAACGGTGGACTGGGTTGGGTGAGGTATTAAGTTTTCTGCCGCCGTGGGCGGCAAAATTTTTACCTGGAGGATGTAATGAAAAAGAAGGACCCTAACAAGCCTAAGAAGCCGGTTTATAAGCGGGTTTGGTTCTGGATTTTGATGTTTTTCGTTGTATGCGGAATCATTGGAACGGTATCAGCCCCTCCGGCCAACCAAACGGACAAGACGGAAGAAAACACAAACCAACAACAGCAGGAAGATCAAAGCGAAGAAAGCGCAAAGGACAGCGTGGACGTTGCCAAGGAAAAGGACACTAGAATCTACGGCCTAATGAAAAGCGCAGAGGCCAGATTCAACGGCGTTTCTAAAAATATGGAAAGTGGCAATCTGCTGGATATTTATGATGATTGTAAAAATGCTAGCAGTATGCTGTCCCAAGTCTACGGACAAATCGGAGATTTCAAAACTGAGGCGAACAAAGAATATGTCCAGTACGCACAATTCTACGCTGCCACTCTATCGTCTGCTTGCGACAACATTGTTAAATACGTAGACAAGCAAGAAATGAAGTATTTGAGCAAGGCAAAAGAGGATATCCAGGATGCAAATTCTTTCCTGCAACAGGCTATGTTGCAGCGGCAGGCGTATCTTCTGGATTCCGGGCTAACCACAGAAGATATCGAAGCCCAAGACGCGCAATTTGAATAAAAGAAAAGCCGTCCGGGACCCTGAATTCCCAGACGGCTTTTCTGCACCTAGCCCCCACGGCTAGGAGAAAACTGCAACTTTTTCAACTTCTCCGCGTTGCATCGGTACCAGTATAGCAGGGACGCTGTACCAATGCAAGGGTGGATCGTGGACATATTGAACAAAAAGAGAGGAGCCGCCAAAAATTCGAGTGCAGGCGGCTCCCCCTATAAACCCGACTAGACAACGCTGCTACGCTGCCAGTCCCTGCTAGTGTAGCACACACAGGAGGAAAATTCAATGTACAAACGCGCAGACGGAAGGTGGCAAGAAAACTTGCCCATTGTTGTAAACGGCCAAAAGAAAACCAAATTTTTCTATGGCAGGACAAAACGGGAAGTGCTGGAAAAGATTAACCAGTACGAACAGGAACAGGAACAAGCCCGGACATTTGGTGCTATCGCCGAAGAATGGCAAGAGAACTACGTTGAAGGGCTGGAAATCAACACAAAGAAATCGTACTATGCCCCCATCCGCCGAGCTGTCGAGGCTCTAGGCGATAGGCAGATAACCGAAATTGAACCCGTGGACATCAACGCATTTTTAATGCGCTATGTTGCCGAACAGCATCCAGCGCGGAAAACAGCTAGCACACAGCGTTCTGTTATCAATATGATTTGCAAGTACGCCGTGGCGCACGGATACACAAGGATCAACGCTTGCCGGGAGATAGAGATACCGGCAGGCCTACCAAAAAAGAAACGGCAGATAGCCAGCGACGATGATATAAAGCGAGTGATCCATTCGACAGAATGCACATTCGGGATGTTCGCATATTGGACGCTGTACACAGGATTGCGGCGTGGTGAACTACTCGCCCTGCGCTGGGAGGATGTGGATTTCAAAGAAAAATTGATTCACGTTACTAAATCCCGCGTGTCCGCCCTGGGCGTAAAAAAATAAAGGCCCCCAAAACCGAGAACGGCATCCGCCCCTTACCCCTGTTGAAAGCCCTGGAAGATAAAATCATCACCCAGAAGGGCAAGGGATTGATTTTCCCGGACAAATACGGAAAGCTGATGACAGAGGGGGTTTTTGAAGGGTGCTGGGCAAAATATAAGCGCGAATCCGGCGTAACCTGCACTCCGCATACTATCCGCCACGCATACGCTACCCTGTTGTATGAAGAGGACATCAGAACGAAAGACGCTCAAAAATTATTGGGACACGCTCAAGAATCCACTACCAAGGATATTTATACACATATCCGAGAGGTACATTCCAGGAAGGTGAACAAAAAACTACTAGAGGCAAATTATGAGTTTGAAACCCAAGAGAAGGAATGATAGTCAAAATTTAGTCAATGGCGTAAAAAACCTTTGATTTTCAACGAAAAAGTGATAGTTCAAATCCCTCCTTCTCCGCCAAACGAAAAACCGTTGAGTTTCAAGGATTTCCTTTGATTCTCAACGGTTTTTTGATGTTTTTGCTTGTACTTTGAAGTCCCCTGAGATGCCACGAAATACGCCCAGGTTTTAGTCAAATTTTAGTCAAAATCCTTGGTCGTTTCTTTGATTTTGAGAAAATCTAGGGGTTTCGGTTGTTTATTCGTTATTTCACGACATATTCATAATATTTTGCCAATTTATCCCCTGAAATGTCCTTATCATCCAGGAAAGCGCGGGTCATTTCAGTGTAGAAATCTACGTTAGAAATACCGAGCTTTTTAGCTACATTGACGAAATCGGAATAGATCATATTCATCGCCGCCCAGAACTTAACGGGATCCTCATTTACCCCACGCTGCTCCATCACCTTGTTGGTTTGGTCAATCGTCCAATGCGGGCCGGTGGTGCCATCCTCATTCTGCATCCGGCGCGTCCACTCTTGGGCCATTTGCATGTCGAAACTCGGCGAAACGTTGGATTCTGCGCCGCCGGTCATGGCGCGGTTTCCGGGCATACGTTCCATTTCGTTGTACCGGGGAACGGTAGCATCTGCGCCGCCCATGTAGGGAGCATCACCGCGCTCAAACCCAATGGGGCGGGTTGTTTTGGTGGGTTCCGCGTATCCGCTGTTTCTAGTCCACGTATAGCTAGGTTCACGACCTTCTCTAGCGTCGTAGCCTCCATAAGGGGGGTAGTAATAGGGCATAGTGTCCTGGGGCGCGTAGCGGCCATTGTCGTAGTGTTCGCGGCCATTGGTATCACGGAAGCGATCATCTACGTTGTAGTCGTGACGGCGTTCCTGCCGTTCCCGGCGTTCGTTTTCCTCGCGATCATCGGAAGCCTTTTTGCTACCAGAGTTTAGGAGCATCATTCTGCTAAATTTACTCATCCTGCGCCGCCTCCTTCGTTAGTCGTTGGGGATGTTCCATCAATGGAAGCCAGAGTGTTGTTGGGCGCACAGCATGGACGGCCCAGCAATTTGAAAGCGCCACCCGTGGCCGTTGTCGAAATTCTGGTGCTGTACCGTGTTCTGGTTCGCAGGTTGCAGGCCGTTGCCTGGGTGCAATCTGCACGATTCAGCGGGTACAACTGGGTACCGGTGCCGATAGTGATAGATACCGGCGCATTGATGGTAGCCGCCGCCGGGATGTTCTGGGCGATCACCAGGCAAACTTTTTGCCCATTGGTGTAGCTACCTGCCGGAATGTTGATGATAAGCCCGGACGCAGCGGAATAGTTCACCGCCTGGGAAATCACCAACTTGTCGCACAGGCGGCAGATTGTTTTGCAGGCCATTATTTTTTGTCCCCTTTCAGTTCATCAAGTTTTTCGGAAATTTCGCGCATCCATGCGCCGCCGAAAATTATCATAATTGCCGCGAACACGAAAAATTCGCTGCTGTTGTCCTGCTGGTAATCCGGTGTAGAAGAGCACCCCAAACCGAAGCCATCACCTGACTTACTTGCTGCATTGGTCATTCTGCTACGCCAAATTATGTTCTGAAAATCTTGGAAATCGTTGAAATCAAACATTTTTATTCCCCTTCCTTGTCGAAACAATCAGAAAATGCTATCATCAACAGCATAAGCGAAACGGATAAGCCGCCGTCCTCAGAGGTACAGGGAAATCCGTTGTCTCGCAGCAGAATAACAGCCTCCCGATGTCTTCCATCCCGTAGCATGTCAACCGCTCTGTCGAAAATTTCTTTTTCCATGTGTCACCTCTCAAAATAGGCGGCAGGTTTTAGCCTGCCGCCTTTAATATCACGGCATAGCCGGAATGTGTTGGTTCAGCAACCGCAGCCGCTATTGCAACCGCAGCCGTTCCCGATGTAGGGGTTGGGCACCTGGTAGGCTGGGATAGGGGGCGGGTTGATAGCGTTGATGATCTTCGCGGTTTGATCCGCCTGGGACGCCACAAGGTAGGTGTTCTGCGCGGCCTGGGAAGCGGCAAATTTCAACCCCTGGTTTTCAGCCTGGAGCGCCGCAATCTTCTCTGCCTGCCGTGCGGTTTCCATCTGGTCGATTCGTGCAATGATCCGGTCGGTGTCGTTGTGCGTGGACTGGATGATATCACGGGCGTTGGTTGCGGCGTTGTAATTGGTATCACAGAAGCCGCGCTCCACCTGCCGCTGAGTATCACAGCAGCAGGACTGCATCTGATTGCCCAGAGCCGTGAGGCCAGCCGTCACGCCGGTAAAACCGGTGTTCATGTTCTGGGTTACGCCGTTGATAAGCTGGGCGTTCTGATAGCCCATGGTGCAGATAGCATTATCAACGCCGTGGAAGCCATTAGAAACCACCTGCTGCATGCCATTGAAACCATTCAGCATCCCGGTATTCATGGCATAGAATCCATCGCAGAGGCCGCTCTGCACACCACGAACGGAGTTATCAAGGCCGTTGAAGTTAAAGGATTCGCACAGGTCTGCGCGGGTGATAGCCCCCTGCATTGCGCCGCCATTCGCGCCGTTGTTGCCCCAGCCGAAGCCGTTACCACCGAAGATGAGGGCGATAATCAGGAATGCGAAAATCCAAGAACCATCGCCGCCCCACATACCGCCGCCGTTGCAGTTGTTGTTATCAGCCTGTCCGGCCAGATAACCAGTCATCATTTCGTCTGCCATTCGACAAACCACCTTTCAGTTAGATTTGACGATTTTTGTCAAGATTCGCCAACTGAAAGGGTTGTATTTTGTTACCGGTTGCTAGGAATCGTGATCCCTAACTGCCGGGCCACATCGTTCAGGCTAACGCCTCGCTCGTTCGCCATGTTCAGGGCCATCTGCTGCAACTGCTGGGTTGATTTGCCCTGCATCATCCGCATGGCCTGGGAAATCTGTGGATTCTGGCCTGCTAGCTGTTGCAGCATCCCCATAGGATTCCCGCTTCTAGCGGCCTGCATCAGAAACATCATGGGGTTCATCTGCACCATTTTTTATCCCACCTTCCATTTTCTCTAGCTTTCTAACTCTATCTGCTAGGGCGTTGAAATCATCCAACGTTACGCCCTGCGCCGGTTTTGGTTCCGGCTGTGGCGGCGCTAAACGGAATTCAGCGAAATCCGCCGCCCCGGTGTTCGGGTTGAATCGCTTAAAATATATGATTCCGTGGGGAAAATCAGGCATCAACGTACCAGGCCCCAGAAAATCAACCTGCATGGCTACCGCTTCCTCCCGGCCCGTTACTGGGCGGCAGATATAGCCGCTGTTGCTCTGCTGGATTATAGAGGGCTGGTAGTTCTGCCCCTGCTGGTATACCTGATTCTGCTGATAGCCTTGTACGTTTTGCATCTGGTTAGGCATTTGATAGTTGCCGCTGTAGTTTGGAACACTGTAAGCAGCCATAGTTATCACCCCTCGTTCTGAATAAATTTTACCATTTCCCACTCCACCACTTGTCCAAACCATGGCCAATTTATGCTCAATTTATGCTCAATTTATGCTCAATTTATGCCCAACAAAAAAACCCGTCCCAAAAATGGGACGGGTTTCGACAATGGGAATGTGGTATTTTACAGATACCTTTTCTCCCCAAAACGAAAAGGCAGCCCCCACCGGTACGCTGCAGAAAACCGGCGGGGGCTTTTGTTTCGTCATGTTGTACACCCAATGGGTGTACGTTTTGGTAAGTTTGCCTATTGCTTTGTACACCCAATGGGTGTACAATATAGACAGTTAAGAGAGGAACCTAAACGAAACAAATGGAGGAAATAAAAATGAAAAAGTTCTACATTCACAACGAAACTACCGCTGAGAACAACGCCGTGTATTTCGATTTCGAGAACAGCAAGTTCGCCGATATCCTCGGCGTTACCTACATCTGCGAGACGGGCGGTAACCCCGCCACGAGCGAAGAAGATGATGCCCCCACCCTGGAAGAGCTGATGGAGCAGGCGATCACCGAAATCATGGACACCGACGCAGATGATGAGAAATACATCACCGAGTGGTGTAAAATCTGGGGCCTGATTCCTCGCAGAGAGGAAGAGGACGAGGACGAATGATTAGAAAATGCAAGCTCTGCGGAGCAGAGTTCGAGGGGGTAAGCCGGGACGTTAAGTGCCCGGCTTGCCGCAAAATCAGGGAAAACCCCATTAGGAAATTCACCTGTAAGGTTTGCGGTGTAGAATTTGAATCCCATGCAACCAGGGCGTTTTATTGCCCGGAGTGCCGCATCGATGTAACAAAAAAGCGCAACGCTGAGCACAAGCGTCGCGCAGCGGCAGGGGCCACAAGAAAGATAGGCTCAAAGGACATTTGCGTTGATTGTGGCCAGGAATACATTGTGGAAGGTGGCCTGCAAAAACGCTGCCCAGAGTGCCAGGAAAAAGAGCATCGGCGTGAATCGCTGGAACGTTACCACGAAAAAGGAGGAAACGAACAACGCAAAGAACGCATTAAAAACCGCGTAGAGGTGGAAATCCCGTGCATTGTATGCGGGAAAAAATTTAAGCCATTCGGCCCACAACTGCTGTGTTGTTCTCCGAAATGCTCAGAAATCCACGCAGAAAATCTGAGGCTCGCGTGGAGGAAGGAAAACATTGATTACCTTCACCAGAAAAACCGTGAATGGTATGAGAAAAATAAGAAAAAAGAGAGGGATAGCGAATGATCTTTCAAGCCGCCGTGGTAAACGGCAGAGAGGTATATCTCTACAAGCCCGATAGCAAAGCGGACCTATCCGCCTTTATCGGCGATCTACCCACAGAATGGGTAGAGCTGGACCTGCCGGATGGTGTACAGTTTATCCCTGGATGCCCAAGTTTTGGCAAGGCAGAGGCCATGATCTACGACACGGATTCCAGCTTTGCCGTGTGCGGATACTGGGGGGACCCCCAAAAAGAGCTGTTTAGCCGGGAATCAGGGGATGCTTTTTCTGGATGCAAAATCAGCGCATTTGCAGAAAATGGATCGCTATTCGTTGATTGCTACGGAAAACAAAACGAAATCGCATGGAGAATTTGCAGGGAGGAACTAAAATGAAAAACGATAGACTGAGCGTCCGCATGGCACCAGAAACCAAAGCCCAGTTGCAAAGGCTGGCAGAATCGGAGGGCCGCACGGTGACGAATTACCTGGAGGCATTAATAAAGCGGGAAATGGAGAGCAAGGGGCTGGTATAACGCTGGCCCCTTATTCGTTATTTTGTACACCCAATGGGTGTACGTTTTGGTAAGTTTGCCTATTGCTTTGTACACCCAATGGGTGTACAATATAGACAGTTAAGAGAGAGGTACACGGAACAAAAAACGGAGGTAAATAAAATGACTAAGACCTACTTTTTCCCCGATACTGAACACTACGATGCTTTCTTTGGCGCTTCTACCCCTATCTGCATCGACCGGGCAGAACTGGAACGCCTGGCTTGTGGCTGGGAGATGGACATCGAGGACCTGATGGAACAGGTTCACGAAGCCAGCGAGAGCGAGATTGCAGAATACGGAACCTACGACGCAGAGTAAAACGGAACATATAGGAGGAAATTATAATGAACGAAAAGATGAACGAACTGTTTGATATCGTAAACGCAAACGCTGAAATGATGGACACCAACCGCATGACAACCGATGAAATCCTCGAAAACATCCACTGTGGTGTGGACGAAGAAGGAGAGATCATCGACCTGGACACCGGAAAGCTGACCGGCATCTGGTACGAAGAAGTCGAATACTAATCGCAGAGTTACAGGGGCCTTGCCCCTGGTAATGCGGGAGGGTGTAAGCCCTGCGGTCACAACCCCGCTAAAATAGGAGGAAACCGGAATGGAAAAAACTAAAATCTGTGCCATTTGCGGTGCAGAATTCTCCGGTGACGCGCTGGCTACACGTTGCCCGGCATGCTACCGGCGATACCGCAATGAGAAAAACGCAGAGTACAGAGCTAGGCATGGCATCGTTGCTCGTGAAAAAAAGCGCAGTACAGGCACGCAGGACCCGAACAACATCATCCGTGGCGTCTCCTGGCATGCAGGGATACAAAAATGGTATGTATCCTATCGCGGGGAATATCTCGGCACGTTTGATGCGTTAGAGGATGCAATACAGGTGCGAAAAATGGCCGAAGCGGACGGCCCGAAACGGTTTTGTGTGGTTTGTGGAAACCCGATTCCACCGGAAAGCGTCGGAAATGTTCTAACATGTTCGTCGGAATGTTCCAAAATCAGGATGCAGCAAAACAGCAGAAAACGGGAACAACGAAAAAGGGCAGAACAGCAAAAATTTTGTGCTGTTTGCGGGAAGCCAATCCAGAAACTAACGCGCGGCACAGCGAAATTTTGCTCTGAAGCGTGCCGGGATAAAGCGTATAGGGCTAAAAAAGAGGGGACGGAGTGATCCGCCCCCTTTTCACAGACTTTTCCGCCGAATCGACGCCAAATCATTATTCACGGTTCCCCGGCTCACATCGAGTTCCGCAGCCACGTCCTCGATGGGCCAACCTCTCCGGTAGTGCAACTCAAACGCCGCCCTCTCCCGGTCGGTGAGCCAAGGGTTCCCGTGCATTTTTCTCCAACTGAGCGGGGCTGTACCGATACCTGGGCATGGTACCACCCCCTCAATCAAGCACCCCCAGACGGCCCAGCACAGCGGCCAGCTCTTTGAGCGTGGTCGGCTCCTTGCCGCCCAGGAACAGGGACGTGTCGCAGTTGCCGATGATGGTATCGGCGCTGTCCTTATACAGCGCTTTCAGCTGGGACTGCGCCTGAAGCACCAGGCAGGCGGAAATCTCGCGGCTTCGGATGGTCGCCATCAGCTTTTCCAGATTGG
>OGOP01000279.1_pt1 | contig 49169 bp, 42 predicted proteins | sample 1552591 | NCBI WGS metagenome assembly OGOP01 (sample SAMEA2580120, study PRJEB22360) | human gut metagenome | biome: human gut; feature: human-associated habitat; material: faeces | place: Denmark | collected 2008/2010 | reverse complement strand
TAATTAAATTTTTAAAAATTTAATTGATAATATATTGTTATATTTGCTCTAATCTCTTTATTGTGTCTTCTAGCATTTCTTTGTATTTTTGCATTTTTTCTTTTTCTTCTTGAACTTTAGCCTCTGGAGCCTTGTTTACGAATCCAGGATTTGAAAGCATTTTTGTACTTCTTGCAACTTCTGCTTCAAGTCTTGCCTTTTCAGCCTCTAGTTTTGCCTTTTCTTCAGCTAAATCAACTAATTCTTCTGACGGAATGAATGCTTTTATTCCGTCTGCAAGCAATGTTACAACATGTTTTGGTATGTTTGTTTCATCTTTTTCTATCTCAATCTTAAAAGCAAATCCAAGTTTTTCAATCCATGATTTAGAATTTTCTATTAATATCTTGTATTCTTCATCATCTATTACAAAAATCAATTCAGATTTCTTAGATGGGTGAACATTCATGTTTGTTCTTGTATTTCTAATTTGAATTATTATTTTCTTGATTTCTTCTAGATGATATTCTTCTTTCTCGAATTCGTATTCTTTGCATGGTGTTGGCCAAGCTGAAATCATTATGCTTTCATCGTTTGTATATAGTTCATCATATATTTTTTCTGTTATGAATGGCATGATTGGGTGCAACAATTTCAATATATCTCCCAATACCTTATTTAGAACTTTTTGAGCTGTTATTCTTGATTCAATTGCTTTTTCGTCTGTATTATCTTTGTTGTATAAACGAGGTTTTACAATTTCAATATACCAATCGCAGAATTCATTCCATGTGAAATCATATATTTTCTGAGCATATACTCCCATGTCGAAATTATCTAGATTTGCTGTAGCTTCTTTTATTAAAGTATTTAATTTAGATAAAATCCACTTATCTTCATATTCTAGTTTTGAAACGTCTATGTCCATTATTGATGATTGTACATTTTCTTCTCCGTCCCCAAATTGTTCGTTCATTAGAACAAATTTTGAGGCGTTCCATAGTTTATTTGCAAAGTTTGAAGCTGATTCTAATTTTTCTGGCATATATCTTATGTCATTTCCTGGTGTTATCCCCATTATTAATGATAGACGTAATGCGTCTGTTCCATATTTGTCTATTATTTCTAGTGGATCTATTCCGTTTCCAAGACTCTTAGACATTTTTCTGCCTTGAGCATCTCTTACAATTCCATGTATTAATACGTCTTTAAATGGAACTTCTCCTGTGTGTTCTATTCCTGAGAACATCATTCTTATTACCCAGAAGAATATTATGTCATATCCTGTTACTAATGTTGAAGTTGGATAGAAGTATTTAAAATCTTCTGTTTGTTCTGGCCAACCAAGTGTTGAGAATGGCCATAATGCAGAGCTAAACCATGTATCTAGTGTATCTTCATCTTGATGCAAGTGTGTGTTTCCACATTTATCGCATTTTTCTGGCATTTCTTTTCCAACCATTATTTCGCCGCAGTCATCACAGTAATATGCAGGTATTCTATGTCCCCACCATAATTGTCTTGATATGCACCAATCTTTGATATTTTCTAACCAATTGAAATATGTTTTATCGAATCTTTCTGGTATGAATTTTGTTTTTCCTGTTTTTACGGCTTCTATTGCAGGTTTTGCAAGTGGCTCCATTTTTACAAACCATTGTTTTGAAATCATTGGCTCTATTGTTTGATGGCATCTATAGCATTTTCCCACATCATGTGTGTAGTCTTCTATTTTTATTAATGCACCAATTTCTTTTAATTTTTCTACAATACGTTTTCTTGCTTCATATATATCTAATCCAGCAAATTCAGGAACTATATCGTTCATTATTCCATTTTCATCAAATACTTTTATCATTTCTAAATTATTATCTAATCCTGCTTGATAATCATTTACATCATGTGCAGGAGTAAGTTTTACCGCACCTGTTCCGAACTCCGTCTCAACGAAATCTGCCGGAATTATTGGAATTTCTCTTCCTACTATTGGAAGTACAACTGTCTTTCCAATGTAAGCCTTATATCTTTCATCATTTGGATTTACTGCAACACCAGTGTCTCCAAGCATTGTTTCTGGTCTTGTTGTAGCAACTATTAAATATTTTCCTTCTTCTCCCTTTATTGGATATTTAATATGCCACAAATGAGTTGGTTCTTGCTCGTATTCAACTTCTGAATCTGAAATTGATGTATGGCAAGTTGGGCACCAGTTTATCATTCTTTCGCCTCTGTATATTAGTCCTTTATTATACAAATTGATAAATACAGTTTGAACAGCATTAGAAAGTCCTTCGTCCAGGGTAAATCTTTCTCTTGACCAGTCGCACGAACTTCCAAGTTTTCTAATTTGCTTTGTAATTATTCCACCGTATTCTTTTTTCCAGTCCCAAGCTCTTTTTAAGAATTCTTCTCTACCTAAGTCTTCCTTAGTAATTCCTTCTTCTTTTAATTTAGCAACAATCTTAGCCTCTGTCGCAATAGAAGCGTGGTCTGTTCCTGGAACCCAAAGAGCATTATATCCAGCCATTCTCTTATATCTAATTAATATATCTTGCAAAGTCTCATCTAAAGCATGTCCCATGTGTAATCTACCAGTAATGTTTGGTGGTGGAATTACTATTGTGTATGGCTTTTTAGACTTATCATTGCTAGGTTTAAAATAGCCTTTCTTCTCCCAATTCTCATAAATTTCATCTTCAAAATCTTTTGGATTAAATTTTCCTTCTAGTTCGTGTTTACTCATAAAACATCATCCCTTCTTTAAATATTTTGTTTTTTAGTTACAGTAGCATTTTTCATATAAAACAAAAAATTGCCACTTAACCTAAATTTAGTTAAGGGCAAGAATATTTCTCGCGGTACCACCTTATTTGTATACTTTCTATAAAATATACATCTCATTTGTTTTGTAACGTAAACTACACGGATATATTTACTATTATTTCTATATATCAGCTCCCAAGCTACATTCAGTTTAACTTTCTATAAGAAGATCTCAGCATTTTTCTTCTTTTCTCTGGATAGATGTTCTAAACTTACTCCTCTTGTTCTTCGCTTTTAATTATTATGTTACTATAATAACATATTTTATACAGAAAAATCAATAGAATTAAATAAATTCCATTGATTTTATTAGTTTCCTTATATATTATTCCTTTATAAATTTTTTTATTTTCTTTTCATCTTTTCCTTCGTAATTTCGATTTTTTCTTCCATGATATTCCTCCTTAAAAATGTGAAACATTTCTAGCTTTTTTTGCTAATTTTGTTTCACATTTTATTTTACATTTTTATTTTCGTAATATATATCATTAGTAAGCTTATTATTAGAGCAATAAAACCAACTATTTTCAATACTTTCGTTGTTTCGTTTGTCTCATTTGAGCTAAATGTTTTTGTTGCTATCTTTCTAGCATCATATATCATTATTACAGAAATTCCAAGAACAATTAATTCAATAATTATAAATATAATTTTGGCCATTTTGATAAAATCCCTTTCTTATAGTTCTTCTCAGCTATTTTTCAACTACTAGTTAAAGAATTCAACAGTATATTTACATTCAAACTCTTTTCTTGGTGCTAATGTTAACATGTCTGTCTTTTGCGTAAATACACCAGTCGATTTTATTGCATCTGCTGTTGTATACCATGGTTCTAAGCAGATAAATGGTGCTCCTGGTTTTGACCATACAGCTAAATATGGAAATCCTTCAAAGTCCATTGTTAACAAAGTCTTGTTTCCAGTCTTCTTTTTTAGACTAACTCTATGAGAAGTCAAACCTTTCATTATTATAGCATCATTCTTGAAAGAATCTTGATTTATTGGTATTCTTCTTAAATCTTGCATTATATTTCTGGCATATTCTGTTCCAATCAAACCATCAACAAGATATAAGAAATGTATTTTATTCTCATCTTCTTCGAATTCTAAATAATATTCATCACTGTATAAATCTCGTTGATCTATTTTGAAAGCCGGATGTCCGCCTATTCCAAATGTCATATTGTTATCGCCTTCATTTACAACTTTATACATTGTTGTAAGTTTGTTTTCATCGGTTCTATATGTTACATATAAAGAAAAATCGAATGGATATTTTACAAAAGTGCTAGGATTACTTTTCAAAACATATGAGTGAAAATTATCCAATTTTGTAACAGGTTCAAACTCCATGTCTCTAGCAAATCCATGTTGTCCCATTTCATATGTCCTACCATTTATAATTGTCTTGTTTTGTTTTAACTTTCCCACAATTGGAAATAGTACTGGAAAATGACGTTTCCAGTAGACTCTCCCATTCTCATCTATGCAATCTTGTCCTTGGTGTATTTTTTCTATGCCATCTAGCTTGTAGCTTATTAATTCTGCTCCAAGCCTAGATGTAAGCATTTGACTATGCATATACATTACTCCTTTATATTTCTACATCTTATTTATTCTTCTGTATGAAGTTCCAAGAATCTTCACACATTTCTTTTATTCCTTTTTTTGCTTCCCAACCAAGTTCTTCTTTTGCCTTTTTAGTGTCTGAATAACATGTTGCAATATCTCCAGGTCTTCTTGGTGTTATTTTATAAGGAACTTTATTTCCAGTAATTTCTTCGAAAGATTTTACCATATCTAAAACACTGTATCCAGTTCCTGTTCCAAGATTATAAATATATAAACCTTTTCCTTCTTTATCTAGTTTTTTTAGTGCTGCTAAATGTCCTTTTGCTAAATCTACAACATGAATATAGTCTCTAACGCCTGTTCCATCTGGAGTATCGTAATCATTTCCAAATACAGATAATTCTTTTAATTCTCCTGATGCAACTCTTACAACATATGGCATTAAATTGTTGGGTATTCCCTGTGGTTCTTCTCCAATTAATCCACTTTCATGAGCTCCTACTGGATTGAAATATCTTAATATACAAATATCCCAAGAATTATCTGATGCATATAAATCTTTAAGTATTTGCTCTATGAATAGTTTTGATGTTCCATATGGATTTGTTGTTCCACCAGTTTTACAATCTTCTGTTAATGGAATTCTTTCTGGCTCTCCATATACTGTTGCAGATGAACTAAATACAAATTTCTTTACTCCATATTTTTGCATTGTTTCTAATAATACAAGACATCCAGAAATGTTGTTATCATAATATTTTAATGGCTTTCTAACAGACTCTCCAACAGATTTATAACCTGCAAAGTTAAGAACTGCCTCAATATCATTTTCTTCGAATACCTTTTCTAACTTTTCTCTGTCCAAATAATTTATTTCGTAAAATTTAAAATCTTTTCCAGTAATTTTCTTAATAGCTTCTAAAGCCTTTGGTTTACTGTTAGAAAAATTATCTACTATAACAATATCCTTTCCTGAATTTAATAACTCAACTGCTGTGTGGCTTCCAATAAAGCCAGCACCTCCTGTAACTAATATAGACATAAATATCATCTTCCCTTCTTTAATAATTTACATTTCTTGATATTTTCCATAAATGATTCCAATGTTTAATTGTCCAAAGTCGTCTGTTGAAGCACTTCCACCATTATTACTTGTACAAGATGCACAGTTAGTGTTTGTATCTTCATTTGGTATAATTTCTTTTCCAGAACCACTTATAGCTCCATTATTTTCACAAAGTTCTACTATACTATTATTATACAAAATTCCGCAAATTCCTCCTAGATTAACCAAAGTATCTGTTTCGGAATTTACATTTCCATAATTTTTTGAATTTGATAATCTAGCTGCTTCACTATTTTTTCCGACTATGCCACCTAAATTTACAGTTTTACATATAACTCCTGCAACTTTAGATACTTGTCCATCATTTCGGCATTGTGTAATTGTTCCTTTACTTTCTGCTACTATTCCACCAACATTAGTACTTCCAATTACATTTCCAGTATTTTTAGAATTTTCTATTGTAGCAGTTTCTAGTATTGCAACAATTCCACCTGCAAATTCTTCATCATTTGAATTTTCTTTTAAATTGCTTATTTCTGCAGTATTCTGACAAGCAACTATGTATCCCGTTGATTTTCCTGCTATTCCACCAACAATTTTTCCATCAATCTTCCCGTTATTGGTGCAACTTGTAATGTTTCCGTTTTGATTATCTGCAACAATACCAGCTGTATAATATTTTGAACCTATTTGTTCTTCAATCTTTCCTTCATTTGTACAATTTGTAATTTCGCCACTATCTTCTACATTATTTTCAACATAATTTAAAGCAACTATGCCAGCTTTTAATTGATTTGATATAATTGCAATGCTATTTGCTGTATCAATTATTTTCCCGCTATTTTCTGCGCAAATTCCAGCAACTTCTATGTTTGAACTCTCTGCGTTAATACTTGCTGTTATTGTTCCCTCCGTTTTGCAAGTCTGAATTATCCCAGAATTTTTTGCTGATATAGTTCCAATTAATACTTTTGTATTTTCAATGTTTTCGTCCACAGAAATTGTTACTGTCACTTTTAAATTTATTATTCTACCTTTATTATTACCAAATATTCCAACTAATACATTATTTTCTGCACCTTGAGCTATATTTACAGAATAATTTCTTATTGTTTTATCATTTCCATTAAATATTCCCTCAAAGGCATGTTCTGAGTCTCCAATCGGCAAAAAACCGTTTGCAGTAATCAGCTCTGTTTTTATATCTTCAACTTTGCCATCTTTATTTACGTCATCATACTTAGCTTTTGGATTTTTATATGACTCATCACTTTGAAAATCTAGCTTATTTGTAAGTTCAAAATACTGGTTGCTATATGTAATTCCGCTATTTACATTTTCTGATAATTTTAATAAGTCCTCTATGTTCTCTATTTTATATGGATCATCACTCGTTCCACTACCATTAAAGTCACTGGCCTTTCCAGTCGCAATTCTATTTGTTTTTGGTACATGTTTCTTAACAATCGAAACAGTTACTATTATTGCAATTATTACCAGCAATGCTATGAAAATTTGATATACACTTATAGTAATTTGTTTTTTCTTCATCTTTTGTTATGCTCCTTCATAAATAATCTGGTACATTCTATAATTATTAATAATCTTCCTAACATACATATTTGTTTCTTTATATGGAATGTTCTCTATGTCACTCCCATCGGCTTTTATTATTCCATCTCTAATCCATTGATTTACGTTTCCCATTCCAGCATTATATGCCGTGATTGCAAGTAACATATTTCCGTCAAAATTTTTTAATAATTCCGAATAGTATTTTGTGCCAATCATTATATTTTTTTCTGGCTCTAATAAGCTTTCTTCTTCAACCAACGGTTCATCTATTTTATCAGCAATTTCGTTTGCCGTGGCCTCCATTAACTGCATTAAGCCCTTTGCTCCACTCGATGATTTAGCCTTTTCTTTAAAATTGCTTTCGGCTTTTATCATGGAAAAAATTAGTAATGGATCCACGTTAAATTCTTGTGCATATTTTTCTACATATTCTGAGTACTTTTTAGGATATATTTTTTGTAATATAATTTGCTTTATGTTAAATACTTTTATAATAGTTATAAGTAGTATAATACCAATTAGAACACCCACTATAACCTTATATTGTTTTTTCAAATTACATCTACTCTCCTTTGTTTATTTTACTTCATACCAGTCCTCACCCTCAGATATTTCAACTTCTAGTGGAACCGATAATTTCATTGCGTTTTCCATGCATTGTTTTAGAATCTCTTTTGCCTGTTGTTTATCTTCTTTGCTAACTTCTAATAACAATTCATCATGTATTTGTAGTACAATTTTACCATTAATATGATTTTCTTTCAATGCTTTATTTACATTTATCATAGCAATTTTCATAATATCTGCTGCTGTTCCCTGTATTGGAGTATTCATAGCAACACGGCTTCCAAATTGTCTTACCATATAATTTGAAGATTTTATTTCTGGAATGTATCTTCTTCTTCCAAAAAGAGTTTCTACATATCCCTTTGCCTTTGCACTTTCTACTATATCATCCATGAAGTTTTTTATTCCTTGATATTTTTCAAGGTACTGATTAATGTATTCTTTAGCTTGTTTGTTGCTTACTCCTAACTGATTTGCAAGTCCAAAGTCACTTATTCCATATACTATTCCAAAGTTTACGGCCTTTGCAGATGACCTTTGCTCCTTTGTAACTTCTTCAATTGGAATTCCTAAAACCTTTGATGCAGCCTGTTTATGAATATCTTCTCCATGATTAAATGCATGTATCATATTTTCATCTTGTGAAATATGTGCAAGCACTCTTAATTCTACTTGAGAATAATCTGCATCTATATAAATATTTCCTTCTGCAGGTTTAAAAGCTTTTCTTATTTGCTTTCCTAATTCTGCTCTAGTAGGAATGTTTTGTAAATTTGGCTCTGTACTGCTTATTCTTCCTGTTGCAGTAATTATTTGATGGAAACTCGAGTGTATTCTCTTGGTTTTAGGATTTATGTAAGGAATTAGTCCCTCAACATAAGTAGAATTTAATTTAGCAAGTGTTCTATATTCCAATATTTTTTCTATAATAGGATGTTGGCCTTTTAACTTTTCTAACACTTCAACATCAGTTGTGTAGCCATTTTTAGTCTTTTTATAAACTGGTAATTGTAATTTTTCAAATAATATTTTTCCTAATTGTTGATGAGAATTTACATTAAATTCTTCTCCTGCTAAATCGCATATTTCGTGTGATAATGTTTCTACTTGACCTTTTAATGTGTTTCCAAAATCTTTTAATTCACTTTCATCTACCATCATTCCATTAAATTGCATTTGTGCCAATACTGGTACTAACGGCATTTCGATATTACTAAATAGGCTTAATGAACCTGCTTCTTCTAGTTTTTTTGTTGTAACTTCTTCTAGCTTTGCTATTGCATAACAAATTAAAGCACTCTGATATTTGCTTCTTTCGTCGACTTTATCATCTTTTTGTTCTAAATTATCAAATAAATTCATCTGGTCACTCTTCTTCTCATCTGTGCCATTAAATTCATTTTCTAAATATTCATCCATATCTAATTCTAAATACTTTTTAGACATTTCTTCAATATTGTTTTTATCTGTTGGGTTTAGATTATATCCGGCAATCTCTGCATCATATTTTATGTTATTATATTCACAGTCATGTTCTTTAAGAATGATATAGTCTGGTTTAGTTCTATAGCTTATTTTGTCTATTTTTTCGTCTGCAAAAATATTAATAATTTCATGAGTTAACTCAAAATCTTTTACATAAAATACCTTCTTATCTTTATAAAAATATAATGATTTAAAAGTGTCTTTTATAATTGCACTTTCATCTTCAATCTTTTCTTTTTCGATATAATAAATAAATTTATCATTAATCTTTGAAAGCTCGTCTTTTAAAGTATTTTTATCTAACTCTACTAATGTAAATAAATCTTCAATCTTAGCTTCTTTCTTTGTTGTACCAAGTCCATTCAAATCAAATCTTTCTATAAATCGATTAAATTGAAGCTCTTTAAATTTATTTGTTACTGCTTCTTTATCCCACTCCTTAGTCCTTAAATCTTCTATATTAACTCCGAGTGGTGCATCTCTTAGAATAGTTCCAAGAGTCCTAGATAGCATTGCTAAATCCTTGTTATTTTCAAGTTTAGTTTTTAATGCTCCTTTGATATCATCTGCTTGTCCTGCCTCCAATTTTTCATACAAATTATCTATATTTTCATATTCTTTAATTAACTTTAGAGCAGTCTTTTCTCCCACTCCTGGAACTCCTGGAATATTATCAGATGTATCCCCCATCAAGCCTTTTACTTGAATTAGCTGAACCGGTTTAACTCCATATTCTTCGATTATCTTAGCATCATCATAATCCTCTGTCTCGGTCTTACCCATTTTAGTACGAGGGATACGAATTGTGACTTTATCACTTGCAAGTTGAAAGTTATCTCTATCTCCAGAAAGAATAGTAACATAATGTCCGGCATCAGATGCTTGCTTAGAAATAGTTCCTATAACGTCATCTGCCTCATAGCCCTCTTTTTCGATTATTGCTATATTCATTGCTTTTAAAACTTCTTTAATAACAGGCATTTGCTCAGCAAGTTCTTGTGGCATCGCATGGCGAGTACCTTTGTATTCCTTATACATCTTATGTCTGTGAGTTGGAGCCTTCAAATCAAAGGCAACTGCAATATAATCTGGTTTTAAATCTTCTAAATCTTTAAATAAAATTGATAAAAATCCATATACAGCATTCGTATATTTACCATCAGCAGACATCAAAGATTTAGAGCTCATTATTCCATAAAAAGCCCTATTCATAATGCTGTTTCCATCTATTATTAATAATCTATTACTATCCAAAAATTATACCTCCAAAATCACTCGTGTGCTTCATGTTGCAATTTCAATCTTTGTTCGCACACTTTTCATTATTCGTATATTCCTATACTTCTCATATAATTTATATATCCTTTATCTATATTGTTCCACTTGTCAATTTTATCATTTAAAATCTCCATGTTAACTGGTTCTTTTGAGTATGACTCATAGCTCTTTACAATGCCATTTTTAAACTTTTCTGGGCATCTTCCAATTATTCTAGAAATGTCATCATACTTATCTCCAAAACCACCGAATCCAAAATCTATAATAGCAGCAACATTATTATTATCATCTAACAAAACATTGCTTGGGTTCAAATCACCATGGACCAAATTATTACAACTATCATCTATTTTGCTCTCTTTCCAGAATTTTATATCATCTTCACTCAAATGTAAATTTAAAAGTTCGTCTAGAAAATCTGGTAGTTTCAATCCGATATTCTTAGTATTAAATACTTCGTCCTTATTAAAATCTAAGTTATGTAATTCATACATAAACTTTGCAATTTCATTTCCAACATTCTCCACATCTTTATCACTAAGCGAATCCATCTTCTTAGCAAGTGGAGTTCCTTTTATTTTTTTATGTACACTAAATGGTTTTCCATTATAATATTTTAGTTCTAGCTTACTAGTATTAAAATCTGTTTTACTGTATATGTAACCTGCAAATTCACAGTCCTTCACAATAGTTCTAGACCAGAATTCATCACGTGGAAATCTAAAGAAATAGTTCCCTTCATCAGTTTCAACCTCATATACTATGTTAGTCCAGCCAGTTGTAATCTGGTTTGCTTTTACTATCTTTTTCCCTTTTAGGGTATCTGCAATTATTTTTTCAAAATTTTCATCACTTTTAAAAAATATATCCTTCATATTTATCCTTTCATTTTTAGTATTTATCTGATTTCATTTTGCTTGCAATCAATTTAATAAGTTCATCTTCTGATTTTTCGTCATAATTATTATATATTATGTAATCAAACATATCTTGCAATTCTTTATTACTCATAAAATTTTTGTACTGTTCTTCTGTTTCTTTAATTCTCTCGTTTTCTTTCTCTGGTGTTAAGTTTCTTTTCTTTACTTGTTCTAATGCCACATTTATATCATTTGGCAATATATAAACAGTAACAATATCTGGTCTTATTCTTTTCCAGTCTTGAATTGTCGTATAATACATCTCAAATACATAATTTTCATTAGATAAAATTTCATCTTTTTTATATGCATATGTGCCGCCAAACACATCAAAATAGTAAGCAATTTTTCCCTCATCTTTAAGTTTTTGTAACTCTTCATGAGACATAAAAAGCCCAGTTTTACCATTCTGTTCGCCTGGTCTCATAGTTCTTGTTCTTATGGTATGTACTTTTTTGAAATCTAGCTTTCTTGCAATTTCTTCTGCATAAAAACTTTTTCCAACCCCAGTAATACCAGAAAGTGCTAATAACATTATGTTCTCCTTTTGTTATTTATATTTTGTTGTTATTTTTCATTGCAAACTATATCATATTTTCTTGTATTTATCAATGAAAAACTATAAAAACTTTAAAAATGGATATTTTCGGCAAAATTGACAAAATACCTATTTTCGTAGTATAATTAAAGTGTAAGAGTGCAACATTTGTCTGCACATTCACTTTTAAAAGCGTTTAGGAGGTTCCATATGAACGCAAATTTGTTAGTCGTCATAATTTCTCTGTTGATTACCCTGTTTTCAGGGGGGGCAACGGGTACCACCCCCTCAAATGTGCAGGAGGTCACGGGGTTTGATCCTCGTTTCATACAGAATGTGCTCATGTTCGGCGGCAACGTAGACATGGACAGAGGGTTCACCCAGGAGTACGACAGAACATATAGCCTGGATGATGGTTACCAGGCTTATGGCTGGGGCAAAGGCTCCAGCGTAAGAGTTCATGGCAACTACCGGGATGGGTTCAGCTTTGACTTTGACATCAAAGCCAACCAGCACCAGGAGAACATGACGTTTGATACTCCTATCGATGGGGTAACGATAGTTACCCGCCAGTACAACTCGGGTGATGCAGGCTACAGTTTTTCTGTCGGGCCAATTGGCCTCCAGACTGCGCTTCAGCTGTTCAGCTACGCAGCGCCTTACATGACGCCAAGTAATGCTGCATAACCGCAGTCACAACGCAACCGCCCCCGGAGCACATGCTCTGGGGGCGGTTTTATGTTCTTATCGCTCTATTAATATAATAAGAGAAACCCCCGAGCACCCAATTGGATGCCCGGGATTCAAGGGTTATTCTCTCAGCCCTTCAAACTGAGATTGAGCTTCGTTCCAACCATCGCTATGAACTCAGAGTTAGTTAACCCATGGTTTGCGATGTCATGCCCACGTGAGAACTGTTCGAACTCACTGTTGTTTGTGCAGAGCATGTCTTCCACCATGCGCTCCACAGCATGCCGCATAGCCCGCTCGACTCGACTAGCCGTCGTGCCATACTCCTTGGCAACTTTAGGGTAAACCTCCTTGGTCATTGAACAGTTGCGTCCTTTGGTTGCGTATGTGTCCAACCAGAGCATTACTGCACTGGTGGCATATCTGAAGCCACTTAGTGCCGGCGAAAGACCGATATCTAGGAGATATTCAACGACCTCCTTTTCACCAATTCCTACCGTTCCGCTCTCCGTGTCTTCTGGCACTTCGCCCATCAGGATTTCATCAATTTGCGCTAACAAAACCCGAAGTTTCTGTCGCCTTTCAATCAAGTCATTCCTTTCTTGGATTTTCATCCATAACACCTCTTTCTAAGTTTATTGGAATTTTATTCCATACCATTATTATATAATATTTTCAATTTTATGTCAATGTTTTGTTTTTCCTTACCCATGATTAGAAAATCATAAATAAAATTGCTAATCCAAAAATCCCAACAAAGTAAAATAATATTCCAAAAATTGCAATCGCTATTAATACGCTTAAAATTGTTTTCTTGGTTCCTTCATACTTGCTTTCCACTTTGTTTAGCAAATTTATTAATAAATATACTATCCAAATTGCCGGTATTGCTGCGATCCCACTTATCCATACGCCAAATTTAAAGAATACTGAAGCCATTATAGCAAGGTCTGTTACAAGGCTCGTTTCAGACATTTCTACTAAAACAGACACTTCCAGCATTTTATATAAAATCACATCTACCAATATCATTATTATCGTTAAAATAATTGCAACTTTTCTAAATTTCTTTTTATCTTTCATTTTTTCTACCTTTAATTTATATGTATTTTTTCTCGTTTTTCTTTCACTCCATCAATACTTTCTTCTCTGTCAGTATATTGATAATTATAATAAGCGATAGATACACATTGCTAACATTCGTTTTCCATATACATCCTGTTCGTAAAATCCTGAATTTAATAAAAAGTGTACACTTATAACACATAAAAGCGAGAATATTCTTATAATATCCAGCCTCTCATCCCTTTTTCTTTCCATATATTATTTAAACACCTTCTTTATCTCTTTTAATTTGTTTACTATACCTGTCTTCCTCACTAAATATACATCCACAATATTTTTGCATGTATAATCCTAAATCATGGGCTTTTTGGTGTCCTTCCCAAAATCCTACTCTAAAATCTCTGTATAAGAAATCTATTCCATATTCTTTACTATATTGTTCCATCAATTTTTTTATAAAGTCATGTTTTTGATATATACTATATAAAAGTGTAGTTGTAACTGTATCATATCCATTCACTTTAGCATATTCAAATGTTTTTCTTAATCTGACAGGATAACAGTAGTTAACACATCTAGCATTAATATTTTTTACGGCCTCTTTGCAAAACTCATCTAAGCCATATTCTTCTTCGAATATAGCTTGTACATTTATCGATTTAGTATAATCTTTCAAGCAGTCTCTACGTGCCTTGTATTCCATATATGGATGAATATTCGGATTATACCAATATACAGTTGGCTCGATTCCTTCTTCTCTTAATTTATCTATGCAATATACACTACATGGCGCACAGCACGTATGCATTAAAAGTTTCATTTTTTTGCTTCCTCTACTTTCTCGTTCAATTTTGCCTTTTCTTGACTACTAGTTTCAAAAATCTTTACCGTAATTACAAATACACAAATTACAGTTATGGCTAATATTCTGTATGTAAAGAATGAATGGATAATAGAATGTAATCCCATTACAAAATACCAAGCAAATGGTAAAATTCCTATAAATATATATGGTATGATTTTCTTAAAATTTTCACTAAATTTAACTTCTTGTTTTCTAATTATTATCAATCTATCAATTATATATAATGTAATTATTCCTATCACAGTAATTGGTACATATATAGACAAGTATAATAAATTTCTTCTTAATATACTCAAATATGTTACACTAGAGCTAATACCTCTATATTTAGCTTGACCTAATGCATTCTGGATTATTGGTCTATTACATATTATTGCTGTTATAATCCATTTTGTAATCCATGTAAATGCATACCCCACTGCCCAACAAGCACATAATTTAACCAATGTTATAATATTCTCTTTAATAGTTTTGCTTTTCGATTCTGTTAATAGAAAATACAATATAAGTGGAATGCCCAACGTAACTAGTGGAGCTGTTAATAAGTCCATAAACACTGTTATAGAACCTATCACAAAAAAGTTTATTCCAATATTTTTTTCTAAATCTTTTTTTAGTAGTAAATATATTGAAGCTATTATAGCAATAAAAATATCTAATACTTCATTGAAAGATTGAGTTACAGCAAATACGTTCACGGACAAAAGTCCTAAAAAGAAAATACCAGCCATTATAATATTTAATTTTTTTGCTATTAAATAAATCATCCATCCTACTAAAGCAATCATCAAAATCAAGAATAAAATCCTTATCCCTTGATATGTTGTTATAACAAGTAATGGTCTTAATAATATAAGATATCCATGCCAGTATCTTGCATATTCATAAGAATCTGTTATATCATCACCATGCATTAATCCATATAATTCTTTTGTCTGATATACATTTCCATATTTGTCTATATATTTTGCAGAAGCCCCTAAATCATTTTGTCGGTCTTCATGTACTACAAGTGTTTGCCCAGGAATATAATTTTTTCTTGCAAGAAGCATACTTTCTAATGGTGCCGTAGAATCTATAGAGTAGGCAGTATTAACCATTAATGCATCTGAAAATAAAAATGCAGATACTTCCTTATAACCTAAATTTATTGATTTTCTTTCTCCCTCTTTTTCTAAAGTTTCAGAGCTTTTTGTTACATTTTCTTTCATCCAACTTGATGGAATTAAACTTGTAGCGAATAGCGTAATCATATACATACAAATTAAAATAATAAACACTAATACATATTTTAAACCTTTAATGGCAATGTTTTTTATTAACTTTTTCTCTTTCATTTTTTCCCCTTTTGTTTTTATAATTGAATTTGATACGATGCACCAATATGTTTATATGCAGCTGGTAAAGGTATTCTACCTCTTTGAGTTCTTGATATAAAACCAATTTGGATAAGATATGGCTCATACACGTCTTCTAGTGTATCAATATCTTCCCCAACAGTCGTTGCCAAAGCTTCTATTCCTATTGGCTTTCCCTGATATTTTATTATCATAGTTTCTAATATTTTTCTATCAATTTCATCAAGTCCCAAGTCATCTATTTCAAGCTTATTTAACGCTGTTTTGGCAATTTTTAAATCTATCATGCCATTTCCAAGTACTGTGGCATAATCTCTAACTCTTTTTAACAATCTATTAGCTATTCTAGGAGTTCCTCTAGATCTTCTTGCTATCTCACTACTTGCTTCTTGCGCTATTTCTATATCTAATATTTTTGCAGACCTGTTTATTATTTTTATTAAGTCTTCTTCATTATATAATTCTAGTCTATGTACTATTCCAAATCTATCTCTTAATGGAGTTGTAAGTGACCCAGCCTTTGTAGTTGCTCCAATTAAAGTAAATGGAGGCAAATTTAATCTTATCGACTTTGCCGTAGGCCCTTTTCCAATTATAATATCTAACACATAATCTTCCAATGCTGGATATAAAATTTCTTCTACATTCTTATTTAAACGGTGTATTTCATCAATAAAGATTACTTCGTTTGGTGTTAAATTTGTTAATAGTGCCGCTAGATCTCCTGGCTTGGTAATTGCTGGCCCAGATGTAATTTTTAATTTTGACCCCATTTCATTTGCTATTATCCCAGCAAGTGTAGTTTTACCAAGTCCAGGTGGGCCATATAATAAAACATGGTCTAATGCTTCTTCTCTTTTTTTGGCTGCCTCGATGTAAACCTTCATGCTCTCTTTTACTTTTGTCTGCCCTATATATTCATCTAGCATCTGAGGTCTTAATGTTGTTTCTAACTTTTCTTCACTGTTATCAGTAATTCCCGGATTTATTATTAAATTTTCCTTCATTTCATAAGCCTTTCTAGTAATTTTTTATTATCTTATAATGACCATAATCAGATATTGTAATTTCATTACTCTGTAATTTTTTTATGCTTTCAGTATACTTCTCGTCCATAATAACTATATATTTTTCATTGTTATTTATCATCTCTAGCGTAGAATCTTTTACATTGTCAAAAAAATAATAATTAGAAAATGAGTTTACAATCATTTCATTTTCCGGTACTTCATTTAAATTTTTATTTTTTGTCTCATAAAATTCATATGGAGCTATTTTTGTTTCTAATAAAGAATAAATATATGATGCAGCAGTACGGTATGTAATAAAGTATTTATTTATATTTTCGTTATTCGTATCTGATTCTATAATTTCTGTAATATTGAATAATTCTTTGCTCTCGTATAGATGAAGTAAATCTCGTTCATCTCTTTTCGCCGTATCAAAATATTCCATCTCGAAATTCATAAATAGTATGCTCAATATTACTAAAGTAAGAGCTGGTATAAAATATGATTTATCACAAACCTTAATTATTCCCAAAGTAATTATATATAGCAGTGGGAAATAAACTATATTTATCTTATTTATTGTTCCAATTGCAACGGTCAAATTTGTTATATACAATATAACAAAAGCTACAGTAATGAAACCTGTAAAACTGAATTTTCTATTTTTTAGGCTATATATAAATTCTGTTATTCCAACAATTAAGCCTACTACAAAGAATGGAATCTCAAATATGAACAAGCTGTATTTGTTCAAAAAAACATTATATATGGCTATTTCTCCATAATTCCATATATTTGATAGCTTTATTTCTCCTTCTCTATATAAAGGTAATTTTGGTATTGTAAATATACCAAATTTCGTCTCTGATACATATCCATGATTCAATAATATTAAAAAATATTAAAATTGGTATACCAAGTATAATAATTTGTTTAAACTTTATCTTTTTAGTATACAATGCGTACACTACATAAAATAATAAGAATACAGGTATAAGCATCCATGAAAGAGCATAAGTATACAATGTTATTCCTATAGATATGCCTGCGACTGCGTAATGCCAATTTTTATTTGCATTTAGCAATAGCAATATATCAAGCATAAACATAGGTGCCAGTAAATTACAGTCTAAACCTTGTCTAGACGCTTCAATGTGCCATGGGCATATTGTTATTACAAACACATATAATAATGCCGTCTTTTTATCTTTAAATTTACTAACCAATATATATGACACAATGATTCCCATTACAAAGAATATCAGTTCAGGAAGTCTATATGAAACTATATTTGCTCCAAATAATTTAATAAATGGAATTGTGGCATATGCATATAATACACTTTGTCCTCCTCCAAAGTTTACAAAGTACAGTGGTAAAACATTTAAATATCTATCAACACCATAATTAGCCAAACAATATGCATCATATGCAGCTCCTGCTTCATCGCAACCAATATACTCCGGTATTTCTCCAAATTTATATAATCTAGTTATCGCTATTATAACTATTAATATTCCTAAAATCCATTTGTAATTCTTATTTATAAATTTATCTTTTTTGTCTTCAATCGAATAAATCAGATCTTTTTTTATATTATTCTCAATCATGTATTTCTTTATCAATTTTACAATTACAATCATTATCATTGTACAAATTGTTACCAAGGCCTCTATTTCCATTATCTTCCTCATTTCTCATATGTTAATTACTACATTATTTTTCATTCATTTCCTTTTTTCCGTTATATTCATTTACTAAATATAGTGGTCTGTGCTTTGATTCATTAAATATTCTTCCTAAATACTCTCCCATAATTCCTATTAGAACTATTTGTATTCCAGAGAAAAATAGTATTAATAATATAATTGCCTGAAAAGCCTGTATTGCTGTATGTGTAACACATGCCTTTACAATTACATATATAAAATATACGAATAATGCTAAAAATGTTGGAATACTTAAAAATGTTGATATTCTTAATGGAGACGTTGTAAATGAAGTTATTCCATCTATTGCTAGGTCAACTAATTTCTTATAGTTCCATTTTGTTTTTCCAGCAATACGTGGGTCCCTATCATACATTATTTCTTTCTTGTTATAGCCTATCCAACTAAACATACTCTTAGAACATCTGCCAGTTTCTCTCATTTTTTTCAATGCATTTACACATCTCTTATCTAAAAGTCTAAAATCACCTGTGTCCTTTTGTATTTCAACTTTTGTTAAACTTTGTAGTACTCGGTAATACATTTTTGATGTAAATTTCTTTAACCAAGTTTCCCCCGCTCTCGACCTTCTCTTGGCATATACATCATCATATCCTTGTTCCCATAATTTAATCATTTCTGGAATAAGCTCTGGTGGATCTTGTAAATCTGCATCCATTATTATTACACAATCTCCAGTTGCATAATCAAGCCCAGCTATCATTCCAATTTCTTTCCCGAAATTTCTTGAGAAATCAACATAACATATTCTTTTGTCTTGTTCTCTTAACTTTTTTATTTCATTTAATGTATTGTCTTTGCTACCATCATTTACAAACAATAATTCAAATTCATAATCTTTTTGTTCATTCATAATTTTACTTACCCTCTCATATAAGAAAGGCAATGATTCTTCTTCGTTGTATGCTGGTACCAAAATTGTAATCTTTTTCATACTTTTCATCCTCTATTTATAAAATTCTATCAGTCTATATCTTATCGCTTCTGTTCGATTTTAATTTTTCATTTTCTGTCTCTTCATTATCTCTTAAATGTAATATATCTTTATATCCAATTGCTACAATTGCTATAACAAGCAGTGCAAACGATAAAGCTTTCCATATTCCGCTATCTAGCAATATAATCGCAATCATTCCAAAGGTTGCTGTTACTCCATATAATATTAAAACAGCTTGCCTCTGTGTATAGCCTTTAGCCATCAACCTGTGATGTAAATGGCCTTTATCTGCTTTAAACACTCCTTTAATTGACTTTGTTTTTATTACTCTTCTTACAATGGCCCATAAAGTATCAAATATTGGTAATGCAAGTACTATAATAGGTGCAATAATTACTATTGCTGTATATGTTTTTGCAACGCCTAATATTGATATTATAGCAATGGCAAATCCCATGAAATTTGAGCCAACATCTCCAATAAATGTTTTAGCAGGATTAAAATTGTATGGTAAAAAACCAACAATTGCCCCCGCAAGAGCCGTTATTAATATAATTGCAATTAATGGTGATTCATTTAAAGAAAAAATTATCAACATTGAAATACATGCAATTAGTGTAATTCCTGATGACAAACCATCCAATCCATCAATCAAATTTATTGCATTAGTTATCCCAACAATCCATCCAATTGTAAGAATATAACTTATCACTTCATTTATCATTATACTATTTTCTTTAAAGGGTATTGTAAAATTATCTATCCTTAGTCCAAAACTCACAACAATAATTGCAGCAACCAATTGTCCAGCAAGTTTTACCAGTGGTTTTATTCCCTTTACATCATCAATGTAGCATGTTATCCCTAAAATAATAGCTCCTAATAGAGAACCTAATAATTTTTTTCCTAGTCCATCAGTTACAAAATCAATATTATTTTCTATTCTCATAGTAACTATTAAGTAAATTGCCGAAATTAAAAATCCAGCAATTACCGCTAATCCTCCAAGCCTTGGCATCGGTTTTTTGTTTACTCGCCTATCATTAGGATAGTCTACTGCACCAACTTTTTTTGCCAATCTTATAGAATAAGGTGTTATAACAAATGCTGTTATAAAAGCAAGTAAAAAAGCTATGGCTATATCTCCCCACATACGCAAAATTTCCTTTCGTGTGTAAAATATATTTCTTGTATGATTATACCATAACTTTGTTATTTTTCAACTAAAATAGACAAAAACACGTAAGCTTTTTGCTAAACTTACATGTTTTTATTATTGCATTTTTTATATGAAATATTTATTTTTTCTTCATAGCTCTAATTACAATTATTGCAAATAAAGCCACAATTATAATTCCAATAATTGCTTTCGTATTGCTATTTTTCTCATTATCAGTTTGTGTATTCTCTACATTAGTCTTTATTTCTGTATTAGTCTCTTTTACTTCATTATTCTGTATTGTATTTTCATCTTTTGATGGTTCATCATCTTCTGATGTTATATATGTAGCCTTTATGTGATACGTTCTAGTTGAGCCACTTTCTGAAACTACATCTATTCTAATATCATTCTCGCCTTTTGTTAAAGTTACAGTTCCATCTCCACTTACAGTGGCCTTTTCATCTTCAAGTACCGTCTTAATATTTAAAGTATTCGTTTCGACGTCTCCCAAATCATAATTTACAGTTTGTTTGTCAAAACTTGGGCTTAGCAAATATCCCTCAACACTAAGCTTATCTAAATAATTATTACTCGATTTACTTGCTATGTCTGTAAGTTCATTTTTTTGTTCTTGTAGTTGTTTATTTGCAGCTTCATCGGCGGATTTATCATCCCAATCCGCCATTCCTGCAAATACAGTACAATTCATTGATATAACTATTAATAAACTTACTATTAAAGCTGTTATTTTCTTCATTCCAAAATCCGTTCCTTTCATATTACTGTTTTCTATAAGTACTATTTCTAACTACACAGTTATTTTGTCTTACTTAAATATATGCTTGGTATAAAAGCTTGCCTTCCGTCTGGAATAATAATCCTACTCCAATTGTACCCATCTATATTTTTGTATGTAGCATCGTCTATTACAGTTACTTGTTCCCCATCAGCAAGTGCCGTTAATCTCATTGTACTTGTGCTTGGTCCAAGTCTTATATTACATCCGTTTCCGTCATTTGTCTTTATCTCTGCAGTATAATTGCATGTTGTTACGTCATTTACTTGTCTCAAATATGTTCCAGACACATAACCTATTGTTCCATCTTGTAACATAACTTTTTGCCAATCAGAGTTAACTCCTCTCTCTATAGATAAAAGCACTGTTCCTTTTAATTCAATTTCTTTAATTATTTCAGAATTTGCACTAGCTTCTTTTCTCAAACGCACATAAGTTCCTGTTGTTTCAACATTAATTGGATATGCTTCTGTAGTATTTGATGGAAGCTGAGACAAACTTTGATTCATTTGTTCATACAATGGGATTATAAACGTAAAGTTTGAATCCATTTTTCCAGTATTCTTATACATACTTTGTAATGTTTTTGCTTCACTATATGCGCCCATAAGGTTTTGCATATACTGGTGAGTATATAATGCTGTTCCATTTGTCGAATCTATATCAAATCTATTTTGATATAGAGTGTTTTGATAGTTTTCTAGCCAATTTGCTTTGCAGAATCCAATTCCACCTTCAATAGCTTTTTGCATACTATCCCAACCTTCTTTTTTAGCTCTAGCAAGAGCATTATTGTATATTTCTTGTGAACCATTTCCACTCGCACCAATATTAAATGGATTGTAATATGTCTTTCCGTCTCCTCCGTCCATTCCTTTTCCAATTGTTGTGCCTTTAGTTCCTTGCTCTTGAATTAATCTTGCAATTATGTAATATGGATTAACATTTGTATTTCTACATGCTTTCTCAATATCTTCTGCATAATTTTCTAGGAATGTATTTTTTACTTTACTTTTTATTCCTTCTAATGTACATGCATCATCTAAATATGAATTTACATCTTGGAATTGAAATATATTTACCTCATCTAAGAAGTTTCTTGGATCTAGATAATATGCAATTGCCTTTTCTGATGCACAATACCAACCACTATCATATAACTTAGTTCCACATGTTGGGCAAATCCATTCTCCACTATATGATGTTTCTACCAAATTTCTTCCATGTACTTCAGCTTCTCCTGCTACAGCGCTACTGAATTTTATCCCTGTATACAAGAATTTAAAATTCCAGTTTGGATGTTGTTCTTTTAACTCTTGTATTTTTTCTAAATATCCAGGGTATTTAGTAGTATCTAATTTTATTTCATCTTCTACTATTTTTTCAAATTTAAATTTTTGTGCATTTGAATTGTTACCATAGCAAACTTGTACATTGGTTCCATTTGCTGCGATTCCATTTGCCACATCTAAATACAAGCCATTACATTTCGATATTAAATAATAATATCCATCTCCTGCATCTTTTATTACCCATTTTTGTGCATCCGCATTATTTATTGTACATTGCCATACATTTGTACCTGCAGTCTTGCCAGCATTTGCTACATCTAATACCTTACCAGAATGTACAGCTGCAATTGTATAGTATCCATCGCCTAAATATTTTACATTAAATCTTTGGCTCTTAATTGTTTTACTAGTATACAATTGTATATTAGCTCCACTTTCTTTCGATTCGTTTAACACATCTAATACAAATTTATTATTAATTCCAGATTGAATTTGATATATTCCATCTTCAACAGTTTTTGTTCCTGTTGGTACCGTTGGTGTAACAGGAGTAGTATATTCATTGCAATTTTTAAACTTAAATTTCTGAGCATTTGAATTGTTGCCATAGCAAACTTGTACATTTGTTCCATTTGCAGCTATTCCATTTGCCACATCTAAATATAGTCCATTACATTTTGATATTAAATAATAATATCCATCTCCTGCATCTTTTATTACCCATTTTTGAGCATCTGCATTATTTATTGTACACTGCCATACATTTGTGCCTGCCGTTTTTCCTGCATTTGCTACATCTAATACCTTGCCAGAATGTACTGCCGCAATTGTATAATAACCATCGCCTAAATATTTCACATTAAATTTTTGGCTTTCAATTGTTTTACTAGTAAATAATTGTATATTAGCTCCACTTACTTTTGATTCATTTAATACATCTAACACAAATTTATTATTAATTCCAGATTGTATCTGATATACTCCATCTTCAATTGTTTTTGTTCCCGTTGGAGTATTATTAGAAGGATTGGAATTACTAGTGTATTTTTCAAATTTAAACTTTTGGGCTTTTGAATTATTTCCATAACAAACTTGTACATTTGTTCCGTTTGTTGCTACTCCGTTTGCTACATCCAAATATAATCCATTACATTTTGATATTAAATAATAATATCCATCTCCTGCATCTTTTATTATCCATTTTTGAGCATCCGCATTATTTATTGTACATTGCCATACGTTTGTACCTGCTGTCTTACCAGCATTTGCAACATCTAACACCTTGCCAGAATGAACAGCTGTAATTGTATAGTAACCATCACCTAAATATTTTACATTAAATCTTTGTTGTTCTGCCGAGGCATTCTTATATAACTGTAAGTTTGCGCCACTGACTTTTGATGCGCCCACTATATCCAACACAAAATCATTGTTAACTCCAGATTTAATAACATATGTACCATCCTCTATTGTTTTTTCTGTTTGTGCTTCTTGCGCTTCACTTTGCAATGGTTTTATATATATATTTATCAATAAAAACATTGCAATTATAACTAAAATTTTTATATTTTTTTTCATGAGTATCTCTCCTTTATATGTTCTCGCTTTATTCTATCACGAATATTGTAAAAAAGGAATATCTTTTGTCGTTTTTTTATTGTTATTTTTTTCAAAAAAATATCTACTCCAGGTCTCCCTTAGAATAGATATATTTTCATTATTTTTCTTCAACTTTTTTTGTTTCATGATATTCTTTATCTGTATTTACATTCCAAATATTTGACTTATCAGTTATACCTTCACGAATATCTTTTGCAGCCTCAATTGCTGTAACCATAGAGTGGTCCATATTGTTATATCTATGTTGGCCGTTTCTTCCTATGCAATACAAATTATCAATCTTATTAACATAGTCTATTAGCTTATCAATATCTTTGTAAGTATCAAAATATGCTGGATATGCTTTCTTTATCTTCTCACGGTGAGAATCTTCAACTTGGTCTTTACTAATTATATTCATAGATACCAATTCATCAATAGCAAAATTTATAAATTCTTCATCAGACATGTTCCAATACTTGTCGCCTTCACTACATGTATATTCAAGTCCAATCCAAACTTTATTTTCTGCATCTTTTACAAGATATGGAGACCAGTTATTGAATATTTGCATACGTAGCATTTTTACTTCTGGTTCTTGTACATAAATCCAGCAATCTGGTACGATGTTTCCTAATGTCTTTATGTTAGTTTCATTTTTCAAGTTTAATTTGTCAACTAATAATCCAACTGTAATAAAGTCACGGAAAGGTAAACCTTTTGCAATATTGCTAATTTCTTCTGGTACATCTATTCCTGCAAATCCAGCAACTAAATCATTCATAGGCATTGTAGAAACAAATATATCTCCATTTACTATTTCAGTTTTTCCATTTACTTCGCACTCAGCCGAAACAATTTTGCCATTTTCAAAGTTAAGTTTTTTTACTAAATATCCTTTTTTAATTGTTCCTCCTTCGCTTGTAACTCTTTCGGCAAGAGTCTCCCATAAATGTCCTGGTCCATATTTTGGATACCAGAATTGTTCAATTAATGATGTTTCTGTATTATCTTTATTCTTCTTTCCAAAAGCTTTACGGAACATATCTTTTATAACTGCTTTTATTGAAATCCCCTTTACACGTTGAGCTCCCCAATCAGCAGATATTTCGCTTGGATGTCTTCCCCAAAGCTTTTCTGTATATTTTTCAAAGAACATGCTATACAATACTTTTCCAAATCTGTTTATATAAAAATCTTCCAAAGATTTTTCTTCTCTTTTAAACATTACAGATTTTAAATAGCTAAAACCGGCTTTTACTGTACGTCCGAATCCCATATTCTTAAATGTTTGCATTTTCATGCTAATTGGATAATCAAAAAATTTCTTTAAATAATATATTCTTGAAACTCTTTGTCTTATAAGCATTACATCATCATCTTTTTCTGGGTCTGGTCCACCTTTTACGAGTGGTTTTTCTCTTCCAAGTTTTTCATCATCAAAAGAATTTTTTCCTTGAACAGGCATTAAATCTGCCCAAAACTTCATTACTCTTTCGTCTTTAGAAAAAAATCTGTGACCACCAATATCCATACGGTTTCCATTATACTTTACAGTTTTTGAAATTCCACCAATTTCTTGAGTTTCTTCCAAAACTGTAACATCATATTCATTATTTCCTCCATCTTTTAGCATCTCATGTGCCATAGTAAGTCCGGCAGGTCCTGCTCCAATAATAATTACTTTCTTCTTTTCCATTTTATTTATCCTTTCTTAATTTATTTGCTATTGCATACATTCCTTTTCTTGCAAAGAAATTCCAAATGAATACCAGTAATGTAGATGCAATTTTGCTAATCATAAAATATAATCCAATTTTATCTGTAAATAGCCATACAAAAAGTGTATCAAATCCCAACCCAAGAATTCCAATTAATACATAAATAGTAAATTCAGCAATTCCATTCATAGAATCTTCTTTTGCAAATACAAGCCATTTGCTTAATAAATAGTTTGTAACAAGTCCAAGAATAAACCCAAGAACATTTGCTACCAAATAATATATTTTAAATGTTTCCTTAAAGACATATAGTGAGCCAATATTTACAACTGCGGCAAATCCGCCAACAAATAAATATCTAAAGAATTGTATTTTTCCATCATTTGTTTTCTCTAAAAATAATTTATAAAACATATTATTTTCTTCATCAACCTCATGTTCTTTATTGGCTTCTTTATCTTTTTCTAATCCTTTTGATATTAAATATCCTACAAGTAATACAACTTGTACTATTGATGATGCAAACAATCTTTGCGATTCAAAAGGAGCTCCAACTATTAATGTAAATATATTGGCTATTATTAATACTGTAAAAAACGCTATATACCAATTAATTTTTGCATTTTTGAACATATCATATATTAAATAAATTATTGCCATTAAACTTATTACATAAACAATTCCGAAATTAATTGGCATTATCAGATTACCAACATGTGCATAAACTATATTTGCTCTTTGATTATCTATCATCACATCATCTGGTATATACGCTGATGTTCCAATGCTATACGTTCCTAAATTTAAGGTTTTCTTTATTAAAAAGCTTATATAGTTTTTATCATTTTTCATTGCGCTGCTTGCAAACTTTTTTAGTTCTTCAACAGAATACTTTTCTCTAAGTGCATTATAAGCTTTCCACGCAATTGCCTCTCCTTCAGTGTCTCCTTTTATTTCGTCAACCATAGCAACCATTTCTTTATTGTCTGCATTTTTATAAGAATTACTATTTATAACTGTTACAGTATTATTTATATATGTTACTGCTGTTATAGAAAACTCTCCATGTTGAGCTTTCATTAAACCACAATATCCAAGTAAAACTACAATACATATACCACAAGATACCAATCCTGAAATCACTTCTTTTTCCTTTATATTAAATAGCCATCTTAATATCCAAAATAAAATGTAAATAGGAAGTAGATATAAGAATGATGGTCTAGTCATAATCATAACTAATATAATTATTCCTGTTAGAATGGCTGTACTTTTTCTTGGCTTTTGTAGATATGAGATAGTAATAAAACTAAGTAGCACACTCTCAAATATAGATACGGCTTCAGTCAATATCATAATGTTCCACAAAATAATAAATGGACATATTCCAAATACTATTGTTAAAACTGACGTGATTATACTACTTTTAGTTATTTTTTTCAAGCAAAAGTAAAATAATATTAAGGTTATAACAAATAATAGTTTTTGAAATATTGCAACATTTTCCATAGCATTTTCTTGACCGGCAATTTTTCCAATCAATTTTATAACGTATGGATATACAGGAGTTCTTAAGGCACTTACTTGCCCTTTAAATACACTCCCAGTATACTCTTCTGCATATGTATAACTATCAGAAGTCATAACATAATTTGGAACAGTATTGTATATTTTTATTTGAACAAATATACAAATTAGAATTACATAGACCAATGGTTGTTTAAAAACATGACTTATTTTTTCTTTTAAATTTTTGCTCTTTATTAAATCTTTTTCCATTCTGCTGTTCCTCCTTCCTATTTAAAAATCCTTTGCAATCCATGTTTTACTTTTCTTAATCCTCTATATACTTTTCTTGCAACTCTTCCTGGGAAAGAATCTAGCATTCTTTCTATCTTTAATACTCTTTCATCAACCTGTGGTGTTGTTCCTTCTGCTGTTGGTATGTATGAAGGAGTAGTTGGATTATTCCAATAGAATGGTTGCCCATTTGTAAGTAGTAACATGTAAACGTCCTTAGAATATTTTTCAAATAATTTTTCATGTCCTTGTCTTGCAGTTTCATACAAATAAATTCTCATTTTTTTGTTAAAACTTCTAGACATAGAATCTTTTCTTATTCTATATAAATTCAATTTTTCAGGAATTGATACTCCTAAGCACCCATGCTCTGCAAGGCTTACCCATCCATCATAGTCTTCCATTCCATATTCCATTTTTATTCTATTTTGACCAAAATTGAGAAAATCATTTTTTCTTATCACTACAAATGCTGCTAGCATGTTTGCACATAGTAAATATGGGATATGCACATTAAATGTTGGCCACACAGCCGTACTTCCTTCAAAATACTGTACCCAGCTATAAACATAAGATACATTTTTATATTGATGAAGTATGTCTATGGCTTTTCTATAATAAGATTTTTCAATTTTATCGTCAGCATCTATGAATGCAACAAATTCTCCCTTTGCCTCTCTTGCACCAACATTTCTAGCATTTGCTAATCCCTTGTTTTCTATGTTTATTATTCTAATTTTATCATCATTTTTATAATTTTCTAGGATTTTAACGCTTTCTTCATCTGTACTTCCATCATTTACTATTACAATTTCATATTTTTTATATTCATTTGCCTTTATGCTCTCTATTGTTTCTGGAAGTGTTTTTCCTAAATTATAATATGGAATTACAACTGAAATAAGGTCTTTTTCTCCTTCATAATTTGTTTGATATTTGTCCTGTGGCATTTCTTCGATAAAAGGGAATTGCTCTTTTGGCTTATTCTTGTTTTTTATAACATCTTCGAAGAACTCTCTTCTCATTTTTAGATTGTCTTCCATATTGCAAAGTTTATGTATTCTTTCCTTTGCATTGTCTCCCATGGTTACAAGTTCTTCGTCAGACATATTTAATAATTGTGTTAATTTTTCTTCAAAATCTCCTTCTTTATCCCAATCAAATATTAAACCATTTTTTCCTGATTCTTGTACCATTTCAGCTTGTCCACCGCTCTTAGATACAAGTACTGGTTTTCCTAGCCACATTGAATATATGCAAGTATTAGGGAAATTTTCATATAATGATGGAATGGTTACTGCGGTCGCATTTAATATATGTGGGATAAGTTCTAAATGTGGTACTGGTGGTAACATTTCTAAGTTGCCACTTTCAATATATTTAGCATATTTTTTCTTCAAGTCTTCTCCTACATAAGTTCCTTTAGACTCTAATATTGTATCTCCACCAATAATCTTTACCTTAAAGTCCATTCCTTTTTTCCAAAGTTTTTCTGCTCCCTTAAGCATTTGCACAACACCTTTTCTGTATTCAGTTCTACCAAAATACAAAAGTGTTTTCTTTTCAGGTTTTTCAATTGCCATTTTTTCATATTTTTCAAGTTCATACTTATCAATGTCAAAAGGAAGGTTAATTACCTTTATCTTATCTTTTACTAAGTATTGCAACTTATCTGCTAAGAATTGGCTTGGGCATACTAATGCATCCGCACCCTTTATGCAAAATTTTTCCATTTCTCCAATCCAATAGAAAGGTAACTCATATGTGTTAAATTGGTTTATTTTTAATGTCTCAAAACTTGGTGTATGCAAATGAACAACTAGTGGAATATCTTTCAGTTTTTCTTGTAACATCAATTTATTTTGTATTATATATTGTCCATATGCATTGTACTCTTGCATTTCAATAATATCAGGCTTGCCGTATTTATCTATCATTTTCATTATTACTTCATAATATTGATATGCTAGAGCATTGTCATACCCTAAATACTGATAAGCTTCACCTTCTCCTTGTTGAAATCTAACAATTCTATAGCCTTCTTTCGCTTTTTCTACTTTGTCACCATTTATTGTTCTTACTATAACGGTGACATCATCACCAGCCTCGGCAAACATCTTAGCACAATTTTCTACATATGTACCAATTCCACCGCCAAAATCTGGCGCAAATTCACCTGTTAAAAACCAAATTTTCATATTTAATTCTTCCTTTCCTATTCAAAAAAATTCATTTTTGATAACAATTTTCTAATTGCTCTTCCTACGAGTGTATGCTTTAGTTTAAATATTAATATTTCTAATTTATATCTATTTTTATTTTCAGTATAATTTATAATACTTACTTTTTTATCTTTGAATATACTTTCATATTCTTTCGAAACATATATTTCTTTTATATCACGTGTTTTAATAATATAATTTATAAATTGCAGAAAATATTTTGTATCCAAAAATGTATCTAGATTAAATACTGTTGCAAATTTTTCATATTGTTGCCTTAACGCGTAATGCGAGTGTTCAGAATACTCTAATGTTACTATTATTATATTCTTATTTTCACTTAATCCTTTTATCATCTCATAAGTTTTTTTATCCATTCCCGTATCTGGCAAAACAAACAAAATCGAATCCTCTTTTGGTAAAGTTCTATTCCATTTTGCAAAAGCATTTTCATTTAAACTTTCTTTTTCTACTGATGATACCTTAAATTTTTCTTTTGGATATATTACTGGCTTTACTTTTTTAGTTATTTTATCTGCTTCTATTTTTAAGTCTCGTAATCTTAATTTATTTTCTTCTGCTTTTACATCATTTATTTGAGACAGCAGGCTTTCCTTTCTTCTCCTATACCAAAAGCCATAATAGCAGACCTGTACTGGGTAATCACCCCTTGCTAGCATTCTAAGCCATAAATGCCAATCTTCATTCACATATCTTTTTGCAACTCCATAACCATTTAATGATATTATTTTTTCTTTTCTTATTAATGCAGTCGCAGTTATCTGATTTTCAGTTTTCATCTTTTCGCTATCAAACTCATGATTAACTAAATAAATGTATTTTCCAAATCCCAAAGAATTTGTAAATGCCCAACTAGCATTAGGGTTTGTTTCAAGTGCCCAATATAATGTTTCTATGTATGTTGGTTCAATTAAATCATCCGCATCTAATGGTAATATATAATTTGTATTTGAATATTTTATTGCATAATCCCTTCCTTTTGCAAGGCCTTCATTCTCTTTATGATATATATGTATTCTAGAATCTTTCTCCCTCAATCCGTTTAAATATTCAAGTGACTTACTATCCGTGCTTCCATCATCCACTACTACCCATTCCCAATACGGAAAAGTTTGGTTCAGCACACAATTTAGTGTTTGATCCATAAACTCATCTGAGTTATAGTACGACGTTATTATTGATACAAGAGGTGGCTCTCCTGTATCTTTTATATAATTATTTTTTAGAGTCTTACCAGGCTCTTGATTATAATTCCAAAAAAAATTATCGTCTTTCATCTTGGTTCCTTTTTTATTGAAGTTTAATTGTTTAATATCAATAATTACATATTACTTTCAAAAAATTCTTTATACTGCTGTGCTATTACTTTCCAATCCCATTGCTTTACTTTTTCTATATTCTCTTTTGAAATTTCTTCAAAATCTTGCTTATTTTTAATAATGCTCTTTATAGCATTTTTCAAATCTTCTTTTGTTCTTTCTTTCAATATATACTTTTTATTGCATTCTCCAACGGCTTCCGAAACAATTCCAACATCAGTCGAAATTACAGGCACTCCCATAGCCATTGCTTCTATAATTGGTAACGGAGTTCCTTCTGTTTTAGATGCACATACATACAAATCAATTGAATTATAAAATTTAGGCATTTCCTCTTGAGGAATCATTTTTATATTTCTATCAGCTAAGTTTAATTCAACACTATAACCTTCTCTTTGTAATTCTTCTATAGCAGGTTTTATTATTCCTTCTACACCTTTCATATCAGAATCACCTTCTGAATCTTTAAACTTACTGTTTCCAGTCCATCCAATTCTTACTGTCTCAATATTTTTAAATCTATCTAAGTTTTCTGGAATATATTTCTGTAAATCTACTCCATCATGTATTACCATTTGAGGTTTTTTACTGAATTGTTGGTATATATTATACAATCTTTTTGATGTTACAAAATATTCCTTCCCATATTTCATAGTTTCTTCTGTACGCCACTCATCATCTCCGGAAAGATACAATTCATCACACACAGAGAAAGTAATGTTTTTATTCAAAATATACTTTTGTTTAAATTTTTCAAAAGACATACCTAACGCTTCAATATAATTATGCATTTCGGCTCTATCTATTAAAGTCAGGTATCCTCTCCATAAAAAATGCATTAAATCATAATCTTCACCAAACAAGAAGAGTTTAATCATATTACCCTCAAATATTCTTCCTGGAATTATATCAATATCAAACTCAGTAAGATTATTTTTTAATTGATGCGCAATATTATCAAAGGCCCATCCCTCTGTATCTATTATTAATGCAATTTTTTTCTTCTCCATATTCAGTCATATTCCTTTCTCACAACAAAAATATATCTGTAATTATTTTAACACTCACTCTTTATTTTATAATATTTCTTAACTTAAGAGAAAACTTATATGTTCTCGAATTTAAAATTACATCAAGTTGACTTCTTATATTTTTAATATCATTCTTTAGTCTTTCATTTTCTGATCTAAGTACCTTTATTTCTTCATCTTTTTCTTCTTTAAATTTTTTAAAATTATTCTCTAAAAGAGTTTTTTCTTTTTCTAGAGTTTTTAGTAGTATCTCATCATTATCCATTTTACATTTTTCTCCCACGGCTCAATATTATTACAACTCTTCAGCAAATCTTCTTTCTAACTTTTTAAATATAAAATATCCAGCTACACATAGCACTACTCCCATTCCTAAAGCTATTAATAAACCTTGGAAATTTGGTGCTACCTTGTTATAAAATATATTTCTATATCCTTCTATTAAATATGACATTGGATTTATTTTTACTATCCATTGCAAATTTGTTGGTACTGAACTTATAGAATATACTATTGGAGTCGCATAAAATAATAATTGTATTAATATTCCAAGTAAGTGTAATAAATCTCTAAAATAAACAGTCAAGCTTGAAACAATTAGTGCAACACCTATTGAAACAACAAATTGAATTGCAAGTATTACAAAATACCATAATATATTCCATGATAAACCTATTCCACCAAATATAACAAATCCTAATATGATAGTTGTTGAAATAAGGAAATTTACTCCTTCACTGGCAACTACGGATATTGGCAGTATTTCTCTCGGGAAATAAACCTTTTTTATTATATTTGCATTATCTACAATAACAGCAGCTCCTCTTAATACAACAGATGAAAAATATTGCCAAGGAATTAATCCACAGCATAAATATACTGTGTAGTTTTCTATATCACTCTTTAATATTACCTGAAAAACAAGAGCATATACAGCAATTTGTAAAAGTGGATTAATAAATGACCATAAAACACCTAGTACAGAATTTTTATATTTTCCTCCTACATCCTTTGTAATATTAGTTTTTAATAGTTCTCTATAATTATATAAATCTTTTGCTATATTCATTTAAATATTTCCTTTCCACAATTATTCGAAAATGTACATTACTTAAGTTGTTTCCTTTAAGTATTCATCTATTACTTCATCTGGGTTACCATCCATTTTAATAACTCCCTGATTTAGCCATACAGCTCTATTACAGAAATCTTTTACTGTTCCCAAACTATGTGTTACAAATACCATTGTCTTCCCTTGAGCTTTCAACTCTTTCATTTTTGCAATACATTTTTCCTGGAAATGTTGATCTCCAACGGCTAATACTTCATCAACAAGAAGTATATCTGCATCAACATTAATTGCTACTGCAAAAGCTAATCTCATATACATTCCTGAAGAATATGTTCTTACAGGGTTATCTATATAAGACCCCAACTCCGAAAACTCTATAATATCATTCAATCTTTCATCTATCTGTTTTCTTGTAAGTCCAAATATAGATGCATTGAAATATATATTTTCTCTTCCAGAAAAGTCTGGATGAAATCCAGCTCCTAATTCTAGTAATGAAGTTAATTTTCCATTTGTGGTTATCTTACCTTTATTCGGATATATTATTTTAGTCATTAACTTTAACAGTGTAGATTTTCCGCTTCCATTAACACCTATTAATCCGACTGCTTCTCCATTTTTTATAGTTAAATTTATGTCTTTTAGAACCTCTCTCTTTTCTTTCCTGTTTCTATTCCAAAACAACATTTTTTCCTTTAAACTATTAGCTTTATCCATGTATACATTAAATGTTTTATACACATGTTCAACAACAATTCTATCCTCTTCTTTTGCCATGTTAAATTTTGCACCTTTCTTTTCTATCAATTTCGACATCATTATATTATATAATTGATTGCATGTCAAAATTTATTATATATTTTTCATTCTAATTTTTGTTGCAATTTTTCCTGGTAGATATAAAATTCCAACCATTATTTTATTACCTATTCCTTTCACATATTTTACTGCATTTTTCTGTTTTGTAAGCGTTGCAAACAATATATAATGCTTGTATATGTACATTCTTTTCTTTAATGTAACACCATGCCATTCTTGTTCAAACATTTCTTTAAAATATTCGAAGTATCCATATGGGTATTTCTTAAACATATCCAAAATATTTTTTGAATATCCTTCTGGTTGATATTCGCATATCATTATTGGCTTATTAAAACATTTTACAGAATATTTTAAGTCCATCTTATGATGTAATCTTGCTTCAGTAACAAATTTTTCATTATTTTCTAACTCATATTCGTATTGTTTTCTTATTGATGCATTATATACAAGTGCTTTTTCTCCTGTTATGCCTTCTTTAAAGTACAAATCAAACATCGTACTTTGATGATCATCATCAATAAAATTATTTCCCATATTCTTTCCGTCTTTTGTGTACTTTAAAAACACTAAAGCATAGGTTTCTCCCATGTCCTTTGCTTCTTCCAAAGCTTCCTGAATAACAGAAAAAGCATCTTTTGTAAAGAAATCATCTGAATCACACTCTACAATTAAATCCCCTGTTGCTTTCTTTGCTAAATTGTTTATTGCAGCCATTTTACCTTGGTTTTCTTGGTAAAAATATTGTACATCAATTATTCTTTCTTTAACATACTCTTCTACAATTCTTCTCGTATTATCTGTCGAGCCATCATCCATTATTAACCATTCAACTTGGCAACTACTACAATTATTGCTATTTATTAGAATACTTGCATATAGCTTGTCTAACATATTAGCTCTATTATATGTTGCTGTTAATATCGAAATTTTCATTATGTTTTCCTTTCTTATTTTCAATAATCTATGAAATATACACCTATTTTCTTTAGCACTTAACGTAGAATTTATTTCATTATACTAATTTGCTTATTCTGTCTGGATGTTTTTTATTTTCATCTATTATTTTTGTTATTTTGTTTATTATTCTATCATTATCATATGTATAACTATTCTGCATTTTCTTTACATTGCCCTTATTACTTATGGCAAATTTAATTGCCTGTTCTATTCCCTCTTCATTATTATCCACAATTTGGCTAAACTTAGAATAATTTATCAAAGCTTCTCTAGTTGCCGTATTAGTAGCTAAAATATATTTTCTTAATATTTTAGCTTCTTCTATAACCATAGGGTACCCTTCGAAGTTTGAAAATAGCCCAAAATAGTCTGCATTTTGTATATATGGATATGGATTTTGTTTTGCATCTAACAAAATGAATGAATCCTTTATTCCTAATTTCTCAATTTGCTTTTCTAATTTTTCTTTTAAAGGCCCATCACCAACAATAAAGATCTTATGCTTGAATCCCTTTTTCATCAATTTTGAATGTACTCGTATCAACCTATCTATCGCTTTTTGTTCAACCAATCTAGACACCTGAACAATATTTACATCTTCTTTTTTAAATACATCTTCTATTGGCTCTTTTGCAAGTTTTAATATTCTCTCACTATTTATATAATTATTAATTACAGTCTCATGTGGCAAATCCATGTCATCGTATAGTTTATTGAATTTATCCAAATTATCTATACTTACAAAAGCAAGAGTATCATATTTTTCATAAATATTTCTATCTATAACTCTTTTTATTTTTGATTTTATCCCTTTTCCAAATACTTTCGACATATCATTGTGAATCCATGCAATTTTATTAGCGCCATTTTTACTCTTCACACTAAATATTCTCGTAACTGGCCCCTCTAAAAATGCTATTTGTGCAAAATACTTCTCATTATCTATATACTTATTAAATATTTTACGTTTGTTAAATAACACTTTTATCGGAACTATCCTTTTTTTCATTCCTCGCAACTGTGAATACTTAAAATCATAAAGACTTATTCTATGAACCCTTTTATCAAGTTCTTCTTCGAGTTCTCCATTCGCATAGATTGTAAATATTGTAACATCATATTTTTCTACCAGTCTATTTGATATATCGACTAATACTCTCTCTGCCCCTCCTAGAGTAAGGCCTGTTATTCCAAATATTATTTTTTTCATGCATCTTCCTTTCCGCCATAAATCTTTATCTGGTTGTCCTCTAAATCTTTAATATAATTTACCACAAATATACACAATGCTACAATCATCATCATTGATGAAGCGTTGAAGAATGTATATCCAGATAAAAATGACGTTATTATCGCAAACCATATGCCTAACACACACATTGCAAATTCGACACTTATTTCTTTAATATTTTTTATTATACTATATATTCCATATACCGCAATAGCTAAAAATGGCATGAAATATAAGAAGAAGCCTATTACTCCAAAGTTATATAAAAAAGCTGGTACTTCCATTTCAAATATAAGTTCATAGAAATGTGTCATATATCCATTTCCGAATAGCAACATCGGAATATTATTTTGATTCTTCACTAATCTACTATGATATATAAATTGTAAAGCTCTACTATCAGTTCCGGAAACATCTTGTTTGTTAGCCATATCATACAAGTCTAGCATTGTTTTTTGTTCATCTTCCGACATATAGTCTGTATCTAATGTTCCTTCCTTTATTTGCTTTATAATTTTAACCATATCTCCTGTAACATGTGCAGATTGTCCTGTCATATCATCATATATTTCACTCTCTTTATCTTGCAAATTTTTTCTTCTTTGTAATGTCATTGAGCCAAATGTAATAACAGCCATTCCAAGAATCACACATGCAATAAGTATTGCTATAATAGCTTTTTTATTTAATTTTTTACTATGTATTATTCCATATAATATATTCAAACCTGCATATACAACCAGAACAATAATAAATCCAAATAATCCTGTTCTAGTTCCGAGAAGCGTTGTCAAATATGCCCCAGTTAAAACTGTTATCATAAAGCTCCAAATTCGTATGCTTAATTTATTATTTTTACTTGTCATTGGAAGCACCACAAATAGAGATAACAGCATTATGGTTCCTATACTATTTCCAGACTCAAACCAGCCTTTGTATCCAATCTGGTCTTCTGGATAAGTAAAAGACGATGTTCGTGTAATTAGTGCTAAATACATTAATGCAACATATATTGTAAGTGCTATTAGCACACACTTTTTAAGCTTTGCAATAGCCGTCCCTTTTTCCTCGTCTTTAACCTCTTTTTCCCTGTTTCTATATGCAAAGAAATACCAATATATAAATAGTTCCATAATCATAAATGTGTAATTTATTAAATATTGTGCTTCCCTTAATTCATTACCATAGCTACAGCCTGTTTTGATAACATGAAATATATATAAATGGCATAGTGCATAAACCACATATATTCCTACAGTTCCGAGTAATTGTGATTTTAGTTTTTCTTTAAAAAAGATATATACCATTCCTATAATCGGAATTATTGGTCTTATAAAGGTGGATATTGAAATATTTGTATTAAAATAATTTCTAAAAATAAAACTTACCACATCAAGTATTGGGCATATTACAATAAAAAAACATAATAAATTTTCCATTGTAAAAGTTTTATTCTTTTTAATAATATTTTCTTCATTCATTAATTTAATTCTCCTAACTAGAAAAAATATTTCTAGTTTAATTTATTAAAAATATTTGTATAAATGTTATATGTAAATTTATTAATCGTTTTCATATAAATATTTTTACCTGATTTAACTGTATTTAAAATTTTGTTTTTCTTCCATTCAGGATATTTCCTATTTAGCTCTATCCATGTTTTTTGTATCAATTCTTCTCTTTTACTTTTATCTTGTATTTTGCACATTCGTTTTAACGAACTGCATAGCAAATATCTTGCATAATTATATTCAAGTTCATCTTTGTACTCATCATATAATCCATGTGCCTTATAGTAATCTATTACATGTTGTAAAACCGTAAATATTTCTGCTGTTCTTTCATTTTGAACATTAGCAATCGAATTTTGTCTCTGTGTATAATGAACAAAACATTTATTTACATAGGCTGTTTTTTCCAGATGTGGTATCAATGTGTATGTAAATTCAACGTCTTCATATCTCAAACATTTTGGAAATTTAATATTATTTTCTTCTAACAAACTTCTTTTTATTAGTTTATTCCATGCAACTACTCTAACAAACGAAAGCATTTCGTGCTTATCTTTATATTCAATTCGTTTATCTTCTCTTATTTTATTTGGATATTCCCATATAAAATCACATTCTACATAGTCTGCATTTTCTTCTTGTGCTTTATTATACATCTCTTCATATGCATTTTTTTCTATGTAATCGTCCGAATCAAGAAATGCAATGTATTCTCCAGTTGCATATGGCATTCCATAATTTCTTGCATCAGAGAGTCCACCATTTTTCTTTTCTAAATATATTATTTTTTCTTTATATTTTTCGCAGTACTCTTTCGCTATCTTCCCTGAATTATCAGTTGAACCATCATTTACCAATATGATTTCTATATCTTGTAGAGTCTGGTTTACAAGTGATTCTATACATCTTGGCAAATATTGTTCTACATTATAAATTGGCACTATAACACTTACTTTTGTCATTTTTACCTCCGAAGATTACCTGTTTTATCTTATCTTTAAATACATTTCAATGCTAATGTTCAAAATTATTTTCTTTATTAATTGTTTAAAATTTCTTGCCTTAATATTTTTTGTCATTTTTCTTTTTCGTATTTGTTTTATATATTCTTTTCTATTTTTTCCTGCTAGATTATTTACTTCTAATATTATACAATTTGTATAATATATTTTTATGTTTTCCTTTGACTTGTCCGAAATTCTATACCTTTCAATAACATTAATCATATTATCATAATGTTTTAATAGGTCTTGTGCACCTTTTTGTTTTCTAGTTTCAGAACCTCTTGTAATACTATTTTCAGTCTGTACATAGTTATAAAAACCGACATTTGTTGAAGCAACCTTTTTAGCCTTTAACAACATAAGTGGAATTAGTCCAAAATCCTCATGATACAATCCTTTTGCAAATTCAAAACTATTATCTATATAAAAGCTCCTCTTATACAAATACGCCCATGCTACTTCTGTCATAACATCACTCTTATATAAAATTTCAAATGCCTCTTCGCCAGTTTTTTCTTCAAATTCAGGACTATTATTATGGCTTATTGTATCTCCATTTTCTTGAACTTTAGCTATCTTGAATTTAACCATATCATAGTCTTCTTGCATATATTGCATAAGATTCATATATAAATTATCGCTAACATAATCATCCGAATCAACAAATGCAATATAATCACCATTGCAATGTTTTACCCCCACATTTCTGGCATCAGACAATCCACCATTTTTCTTTTCTATGTATATTACATTTGTATTAGATTCAGCATACTTTCTGGCTATACTCCCAGAATTGTCCGTTGAACCGTCATTTACTAAAATAATTTCAGTCTCTAATTTTTCAGTTTGCTGTTTTAACAGTGACTCTATACATCTTATAAGTTGCTTTTCAACATTATAAATTGGTACTACTATGCTTAATTTCACTCAAATTTCTCCTAATTTTATTATTAATTCTCAATTATCTCTTCTAATTTTTCTATAATCTTACAATTATATTTTTCAGAATCAAACTTTTCTTTTATTTCAAAGCCATTTGTAATAAAGTTCTGCATTGCATCGGCAATACTTTCAGCATTTTTATCCGTTATTAGACCATATCCCTCTTTTTCTATAGATTCTGTTCCAGAGACCTTGGTTGTTATTATTGGTTTATTTAAAGTCATACTCTCAACAAACACCACCGGATATCCTTCATAGTCAGATGTTAGTATCACACAATCTGCCATCTTCAAATAAGGATATGGATTTTTCTTTCTGCCTAATAGTATAATTTCATTTTCAAGTTTTTTATCCTCAATAATCTTTTGATATTTTTCTATATCTGGACCATCTCCTATAAAAATCACTCTAAAGTTTTGCTTGGTATTGCCCTTTAAGTGTTCAACGGCATCAATTATTCTTGTCAATCTTTTTTGTTTTTCGTCATGTCGTCCTATATTTATAAATGTAATTACATTTTCCTTGGTTGTAAAATCATTAACAGATTCTTCAGACATTTTTACAATCTTTTCATAATCTATTAAATTGTAAATACATAATGTTTTCTCTTTTTCTTCAGGAAATATTTTTATAAAACTTTTGCGCCCTTCATCTGATACAAATATGATATGTTTAAAATCTTTATATCTCTTTTCTTCAAAGAAATTTCTCACTTTTGTCTCATTGTTTTTAAACATTTCCATGTAATCCATATGGCACCATAAAGCAGAATTTTTCGCTGCAATTCTTGCAACAAATGCTCCCGGATTCGAATAAGTTGCATAACTCGCAGAAAAATCAAATTTATTACCATACTTTAATTTAAATCTTATCTGTTTGAACAAATTCAACATTTTTCTAAATATAACCACTTTATTTTTACTCGGAGCATATTCCAAAATTTTAATATTTCTATCAATATCATCAAGAAATAAACCTTGTTTATGTTCCAACACAAGGGTTATTTCATATTTATATTTTTCATTTTCTTTCTGCTTAGCTAAATGGTTTAATAGAGTTACAAGTGCAGTTTCAATTCCGCCTATATCAAGTGACACCGCTGAAAATAATAATTTTTTCATTAAAATCTCCTTTTATTGATTCACAATCTCCACATTATATCCTATAAATAAGCCTGTTTCTATTACTCCGGTTATGTTTTTCAATCTTCTTTCAAGTGTCTCATCTATGTTATCAAACCAAGCATCTAATATAATATTGCCGTTTTCTGTTATTACTGGACCATCCTTCTTTAGAGCTAAACGTAATTCTACATTCTGTGCTCCTTGTTTATATATCTCTTCTTTTACCAAATTTATAGCCTTTGGAGTACACTCTACTGGTACTGGAAATTTGCTTCCTAGTCTATTTACTATTTTTGATTCATCAACTAATATATAGGTTTTATTTGAACATTTAATATTTAATTTTTCATTAAACATCGCAGCTCCTCTGCCTTTTATCATCCAGTTGTCATGGTCAACCTCATCAGCTCCATCAAAGCACCAGTCAGGCTTTTTTTCTTCCAATGTTGCTGTTGGGATTCCAAGATAAGTACATAACATTTTAATTTCGTATGACGTAGGAATAGCAATAATATTCAAGTGTTCAGTTTGTACCTTTTTTGCAATTTCAATAGCAGTCAAATAAGATGTTGAGCCAGAGCCAAATCCTATAACGTCACCATCTTGTACACGTTCTGCCATTTTCTTAGCGACCTGTTCTTTTGCCTCTCTATTTTTTATTTCTTCCTTCCACATTGGTTTTTGCAATGTTTCTTTAGCCCAATCCATCTTATTTACTTCCTTTCTACTTTTTCTATTGTATTATTTTACTATTTTAAAGAAACTTCCCTTTCCAATTTGTATTATCATTTCACCTTCAAAGTTATTTAATGATTGATAATCTGTTACTTTTTCTCCTTCGATTTTTATTCCACCTTGTTCAAAAAGTCTCTTTAACTCTGCTTTTGAAGCGCATTTTTTTGTTTTTAATAATGTGTCTAATATATTATTTTCGAATTTGATTTCTTCAATATCTTCTGGAGCTTCTTGCTTTTGGAATGCTGTTTTAAAATGTTCTTCTGCTTGCTCTGCTTCTTCTTCATTATGGTATAATCTTGCTATTTCTTTTGCAAGTTCCATCTTTATGTTTCTTGGATTTTCTCCATTATTTAGTCTCTCTTCAATTTTTGCAACATCATCTGGATGTACATCTGTACATAAATTGTAATATTTTATTATCATACTATCTGGAATCTTCATTACCTTCTCATACATCGTATTTGCATCTTCATTTACACCAATGTAGTTTCCTAGGCTCTTGCTCATTTTTTCAACTCCATCAATTCCTTCAATTAAAGGCATGAAAAGTGTAATTTGAGGATCTTGTCCATAATCTTTTTGTATATTTCTTCCCATAAGTACATTGAATGTTTGGTCTGTTCCACCCATTTCTAAATCTGCTTGAATTGCAACAGAATCATATGCCTGCATTAATGGATAGAAAAACTCATGTACAGCTATTGGTTGATTATTTGTATATCTCTTCTGGAAATCGTCTCTTTCTAGTATTCTTGCTACAGTACATTTCGAGCAAAGATTGATAACATCTCTGAAATCCATTTTTCCTAACCATTCACTATTAAATTTAACTGTTGTCTTGCTTGGATCTAATATCTTAAATATTTGCTTTTGATATGTTCTCGCATTCTCTTCTACTTGCTCTTTTGTAAGTTGTTTTCTTGTTTTAGACTTTCCTGTAGGGTCACCTATCATTCCTGTAAAGTCACCTATTATAATTATTACTTCGTTTCCTAAATCTTGTAATTGTTTAATTTTTCTAAGCACAACAGCGTGTCCTAAGTGAATATCTGGTGCAGATGGGTCTAAGCCTAATTTTATTCTTAGTGGTCTATGTTCTGCATCTACCTTTTTTAATTTTTCTCTAATTTCTTCAACATCTGTATGGTCAGCTGCACCCTTTAGCATTATTTTTATTGTATTTTCTATATCCATCAAAATCTCTCCTAATTATAAATTTTACATTTTACTCCATTTATGAGTCTATTTTTTCGTGTATATTATATGCATTTTGCAATGCTTTGTCAATCATACTATTTTTCATCAAAATATTGACTTTCTTCTTGTAATCCTTCAAAGTTAATCTGTCTTAATATTTCATATGCTATTACGCATACAGAATTTGAAAGATTTAATGACCTTAATACTGGTCTCATTGGAATTCTTATTGTTTTATCTATATATTTTTGCAATAAATCTTCAGGTAGACCTTTGGTCTCTTTTCCAAATAACACAAAGACATCCTCATCTTTAAATTTACTATAATCCACATCTGTATAGCAATGTTTTGCCTTTGTTGTAGCCATAAACATGTTATGCTCCTCCGGCTTATATTTCTCTAAAAAAGCATCTAATGATGTATGTTCTTCAATCTCTAATTTGTCCCAATAATCTAATCCGGCTCTCTTTAGTTGTTTATCATCTATTTTAAAGCCTAATGGATAAACCAAATGTAGCTTTGCACCTGTTATAGCACAAGTTCTTGCAATGTTTCCTGTGTTTTGTGGTATTTCTGGTTCTACCATTACTATGTGTAATTTCATTTTTTCTTGTTCCTTCCTAATTTACATTATTTTTAATACTGCTTGAGGCACATACCTAGAAATATCTTTTCCATTATCAAATATTTCTTTTACTGTGCTTGAACTTATACTACCAAGTGTTCCTGCTCTTACATATATCGTATCTAGCCCTGATATTTCTTCATTAATCTCTGCTATATTTTCCTCATAGTAGTAATCCATATCATCTCTTATTCCTCTTATCAAGAAATTACATCCATTGTCTTTTGCTGCATCAACTGATAGACCTTCATATGTAATTACATCTACATTATCTATATTTTCATCTTTTAATGCTTGTTCTATAGCATTTTTCATTATTTCTTTATCATATCTTCTTGCCTTCTTATTGTTAATGCCTATTCCAATTACTAGCCTTTCAAATACTTTTGAGGCAGTCTTTACAACATGCATATGTCCCATAGTAAAAGGATCAAAACTTCCAGCATAAAATCCTATATTCATTATTGTTCCTCCTTTAGATAATTTAATATCTGTTTTAAGGCCTTTTCTCTATGAGTTACTCCAAGTTCCTCTTCTGTAAGTTCATTCATAGTCTTATCAAATCCTTCTGGAATAAATATTGGCCCATATGTAAGCTTTCCAAGAGGCCCTGGGGTTCTAACTATTCTTCCTAGAGTTTCACCTCTTGCAACATTTATTTTTCCATCTGGCATCATTAATGTAAGAACACATACAAATTTTGCAGTTCTATCTTCATCTTTAACATTTTCCATTTTTGAAAGTACCTTATTTATTGCAACAATCTGAGGAGCATGGTCACCTGCGTATCTCGCGCTATATACTCCTGGTTCTCCATTTAATGCATCAATGCAAAGTCCAGCATCATCTGTCATTATAATCTCATTTATATCATTTTTTTCACAATAAGCCTTGATGGCTTTTGCTTTTATAAGTGAATTTTCTTCAAATGTAGTTCCATTTTCATCAATTTCTTCGTTAAATCCAATATCTTTTAAAGATAAAATTTCAACATCAATATTCTTGTAGTCCAAATAATCCTTTACTTGAGCTATTTTAGCCTGATTTGAAGTTCCATATATAATTTTCATATTAAATCACAATCCTCTCTATAAATTTATTCACAGTACTTTTTATATAATCTCTTTAAATTGCTTTTAGTTATAGTTTTTTCAATGCCATTTATGCTTACTTGTGTAAAAACCTCTGTCACCATAGATTTATTTTTTTCATTCAGTGGCATATTGTCTTTACGCGAATTCCAATATTTTAATTGCGTGTCATTTCTCCATCTTTTGCCATTGTATACAATTCCAGCAGCCAAATTATCACATATCATCTCTACAGTGTATTTATACGGAATTACTGGCATTGGATTTCTAGACATTGGGTCATACCAATATTCTGGATGATGTTTATTTCTTCCTTTATGGTGTAACCACGCTTTTGAATATCCCTGCTTTCTCTTTGCAAATAAAATTGGACTCATGCTTCCATTATAGTATTTTACAGACTCCCAAAATTCTGTTGGAGAAAATTTTGATAAATCGTGTACTAAGCCTCTCCAAGGTATTCCAGCTTTGCAACATAACTTGAATACTCCCCACTTATGTCTTGTTACTAAATTAAAGTGCTTTATCGTATTGGTTAACATATTGCTTGTCATGTTTTGCTTCCTTTCTATTTTCATTTTTTCTTTCAATATCCTATCACAAATGCCTTAAAATCTCAATATTTTCATAAAAGAAACTTGGAATAAAATTTAAAACTTTTAACTTTTATATTGCATAACAGCTCAAATTATTTTAGCATTACGTACAATTTTTTCTTATTTTCAAATTGTGCCAATTAATTACTTATGTTGTATTTCTTCTGAAAAAATGATAAAATATCAATAGTTTAATATTTTTATAAGTAAAAAGGAGTTACAATGTTTAAATTACATTCCGAATACAAGCCTACTGGTGACCAACCACAGGCAATTGAATATTTATCTAAAGGCATAGAAGAAGGAAAAAAATTTCAGACTTTGCTTGGTGTTACTGGCTCTGGTAAGACTTTTACTATGGCTAATATCATTCAAAAAGTCCAGAAACCAACTCTTGTTTTGGCTCATAATAAGACATTAGCAGGACAACTTTACAGTGAATTTAAAGAGTTTTTCCCTGAAAATAATGTTGAGTATTTTGTTTCTTATTACGACTATTACCAACCAGAAGCATATATTCCATCTTCAGATACCTATATAGAGAAGGACTCTTCTGTTAATGATGAGATTGATAAACTACGTCATTCTGCAACAGCTGCATTATTTGAAACACGAGATGTTATTATTGTTGCATCTGTTTCATGTATTTATGGTTTGGGTGACCCCATTGACTATGAGCATATGACTGTTTCTTTAAGACCCGGCATGAAGATTGAAAGAGACACTATGTTAAAGAAATTAATAAATATGCAATATTCCAGAAATGAACTAGATTTCAAACGTGGTACTTTTAGAGCAAAAGGAGACATTGTTGAAATATTCCCTTCTGATTATGGTGAAAGTGCTATTCGTGTTGAATTCTGGGGTGATGAAGTTGAAAAAATTTCTGAAATCAATCCCTTAACAGGTAAAACTGTTGCAAGCAGAAACCATATTATGATATTTCCGAACTCTCATTATGTTACGACTTCTGATAAAATGGAGCATGCAATTACTACTATTGAAGAGGAAATGAAACAGCAAGTCGAATATTTCAAGTCACAAGGTAAATTAATTGAAGCTCAAAGAATAGAAGAACGTACTAATTTTGATATAGAAATGATGAAGGAAACTGGCTTTTGTCAAGGCATAGAAAACTATTCTAGACACATAAGTGGTCGTGAGCCAGGAAGTGCTCCATACACCCTATTCGATTATTTTCCAAAGGATTTTCTTTTGCTTATTGATGAATCTCATGCTACTATTCCTCAAGTTAGAGCTATGTACAATGGTGATAGAGCAAGAAAAGAATCCTTAGTAAAATATGGTTTTAGATTACCTTCTGCATTTGATAATAGACCTCTGAAATTTGAAGAATTTGAGCAAAGAATTAACCAAGTAGTGTTTGTTAGTGCTACTCCTGCAGAATATGAAAAAGAGCATTCCAAAGAAAATGTTGTAGAGCAAATCATTCGTCCAACTGGTTTGCTTGATCCTGAGATTGAAGTAAAGCCAATCGAGAATCAAATTGATGATTTGATTACTCAAATTCATAAAAGAGTCGAGAAAAATGAAAGAGTATTGGTTACTACTCTAACTAAAAAGATGGCTGAAGATTTAACCAGCTATTTAGCTGAACTTGATATTAAGGTTAGATACATGCACTCTGATATTAAAGCTTTAGAAAGAATGGATATTATTAGGTCATTGCGTCTTGGTGAGTTTGATGTGTTAGTTGGAATTAACCTTTTAAGAGAAGGATTAGATATACCTGAGGTTTCTTTAGTAGCAATATTAGATGCAGATAAAGAAGGATTCCTTCGTTCTGAACGTTCTTTAATTCAAACAATTGGACGTGCTGCAAGAAATACCGATGGTAAAGTTATAATGTATGCCGATGAACTTACAGACTCTATGGATAAAGCCATATCTGAAACTAATAGAAGAAGAGTAATACAAATGAGATATAATAAAGAACATGGAATCATTCCTCAAACTATTAAAAAATCCGTTAGAGATACTATCCGTGCAAGTATTGTTGCAGAAGCATCTGAAAAATATGAACTTGACAAAGAGTCTAGTGTTGAAGATATTATTAACAAACTAACTGAGGAAATGCTTCAACACGCAGAAAAAATGGAGTTTGAAGAAGCAGCAAAATTAAGAGACCAAATAAAAGAATTAGAATCATCCTTGTAATTTTGCTTTTCTTTTATCTCTAATTTTTAGAATTCCATAAACTGCATAAAATGGTAAAAACATTTGTGCAATTTCCATAAATGCTGTAAAGTGCTTTCCTGTGAGCTTATAAATTATTGTAATTGGAGTTCCAGGAAAGTCTTTTGATATGAACATCAGGTTACTGTCAAATATTTTGTTTACAATCTGAGCCAAAATACATATTATTCCTATAAGTGTAGCAAAATAAACTGCATCACTTGCCACAACATCTATATAATGAGTAATGTTTACAAGCAACCCCAAATAAACCATTATTCCATGATACAAAAAGCTATGTAAACTTACAATATGAAATACAGGGTACGCTGGCAGAGAAGTAGTTGGTAACAAAATAAAAACAATTCCCCCTATTATTCCACCTGTCGCTAAGAACACATCCCCCATCCTTTTTAGCTTTCCTTTAAAAAAGCTACTTAAAGTTCCCGCATATAATAAAATACTACAATAATACAGTGGAACATAATTATTTACATTTCTAGGATCACCTGTACACAATTTAAATGCAATTATAATAAATTCCATAATCCATAGCATGATAGTACAGTTTTTTATAATTTTTTTAACTTCTTCTTTGCTACTTTTATATGTATTTTTAATTGCTATTGCTATACAAACAAGAGTTACAGCAATTAGTCCAAAGTGTCCAAATGAAAAAATTCCACAAGGTTTATATTCTCCCGGTCTTGCAAATAACATTTAATCAAATCCCTTCTATATTTTTGCAATGTATTTTATAAAAAATAATTCAAATTTGTTATATATTACCAAACTTTTGTTCCTTTGTCAACCAAATTTTAATAATTTATCAAAATTTTTCCAAATGTCTAGACTTTTTTGTAATTTTTGTGTATTATTATATAGAAATAAATTTTGAACTAGAGAGGATGAATTAATAATGAAAAAATCTTTAAAAATATTAGTACTTAGCTTTATATGTCTTTTTGCTATTTCAAGCAGTTGTTGCTTAGCAGTTAACATAGATATGAACTTATCTGACAATGTTATTGACGCATCAAGCAATACAACAAGTTCAGTAACCTCTAATAGTACATCTAGTTATAGCAATTCAACAAATTCATCATTAAATTCTAATACTTTAGATGATGGCTATGACCAATTCGGTGATGAAGAGTATTCTTCAAATACAACTTCAAACACGATGTATCAAAATACTTCAAATACCGATGCAACAACAGGTAGCAATATTGCTGATAGATTACAAGCATTACCAGAATCTGAACTTGGTTTAACAAATATTCTAAATATATTATTGATTGCTGTTGGTGTCGTATTAATACTTTTAGCTATCGCAATTTTCATCAGATTAAAAAAATAAAATTCTAGAAACTCAAAAAGAGTTTCTTTTTTTGTCATTTTTTCCAATTTTTTGATGTATATTTTACTTTTATAATTTCATAATAATATTATTATTTTCAAAAAAGGAGGAAACTATGAAAAAGAAATTTTTGCTTATTTCTGCTTTATTAATCATGCTTTTGGCTATTGCTACATCTACTGTTCTCGCAAATAATGCATTAAATACAGTTGGAAACGTTGCTGAAGACGTAACTTCTGCGGCTGGGAAAGTTTTAACAAACAGGGTAGATTTGCAACAAT
>OGOP01000273.1_pt1 | contig 49476 bp, 45 predicted proteins | sample 1552591 | NCBI WGS metagenome assembly OGOP01 (sample SAMEA2580120, study PRJEB22360) | human gut metagenome | biome: human gut; feature: human-associated habitat; material: faeces | place: Denmark | collected 2008/2010 | reverse complement strand
CCTCAACTAATAATTCTCGAAAATCCTTTTACTGTTATAAATAATTTTTAATTCAATCTATGTAATTAGGCTTAGCATAATCATAGATTTTTCAATTTCTTATTTCATTTTTAGCAAATTAACAGTATTCTTCAAATTAACTATTTATAATTAATTTTATATTTTTATCGACAAATTACGACACACGTTTTTTCTTTTATTGTTGTATAATAAAGAAGATTAGTATGTGACTACTAATCTTCTAAATCATTTTTCAGTTGATTTAGGTCTATATCTAATATCTGGGCGATTGCTACTAATTCAAAATCTTTAACAAGTAATTGATTTTTTTCTATTCGTAGCAATTCGTCCGTATTGATATAGATTCCATAGGTATCTAATAATTGTGATAACCTGACTTTACTCATACCCTTCTCTTCCCTTGCACTCCTTATTAGAATGCCTGAAATGTTTTTCTTGTTATTATATCTTTTTAGCATGATTAATGGTTCCTTTCGTTATTTTCGTACAAGTATGTAATTATTCTATAACAAATTACTTTAAATTATGCGTATTCTAACGACGGATTTGTAAAATAAATAGTATGATTTTGTAAAAATTTGCTAAAACAGAGATATTAGAAAGAAAAATCTAATATCTCTGTTACTATATTTTATTTATTACCGAATTTTTTGTTCTATTTAATATTCAAATACCCTTTTATTTTTTGTATGAATTCTTCATTGTTTTTTGTTGCCATCATTAAGTTGATTAGTTGTTCTGTTACTTCTGAAACTGGCTTGCTTGATAGTACTTTTCTTAAACCGAATACTGTTTTCAGTTCTTCTGGTGTAAGGAGTTTTTCTTCTCTACGTGTTCCGGATTTATTTATATCGATTGCAGGGAATATTCTCTTTTCAGATAATGATCTATCTAAGTGTACTTCCATGTTTCCAGTACCTTTGAACTCTTCGAAGATCACTTCGTCCATTCTGCTTCCGGTTTCTACTAATGCTGTTGCAAGTATTGTTAAACTTCCTCCATTTTCTATATTACGGGCTGCTCCAAAGAATTTTTTTGGTTTATGTAATGCTGCAGGGTCTAAACCTCCAGAAAGTGTTCTTCCTGATGGTGGTATTACTAAGTTGTATGCTCTTGCAAGTCTTGTTATGCTGTCTAATAAGATTATAACATCTTTACCATGTTCTGTTAGCCTTTTTGCTCTTTCTAGCACCATTTCAGCAACTTTTACATGATGTTCTGGTAATTCATCGAATGTAGAGTAGATTACATCTCCCTTTATTGATCTTTTCATGTCTGTTACTTCTTCTGGTCTTTCATCTATTAGCAAAACTATTAATTCAATCTCTGGATGATTTATTGTTATGCTATTTGCAATTTTCTTTAATAATGTTGTTTTTCCAACTTTTGGTGGTGCAACAATCATTCCTCTTTGACCTTTTCCAATTGGGCAGATTAAGTCTATCATTCTCATGGCATATTCTGTTGGAACAGTTTCTAGCTTAATTCTTTCTTCTGGATATATTGGAATTAAGTCATCAAATTTTCTTCTTTTATAAGCTTTTTCTGGGCTTTCTCCATTTACTTCTCCTACGAATATTAATGCAGGAAATTTTTCTCCTTCTTTTGGAAGTCTTGCAATTCCTTTTATTTTATCTCCTTTGTCTAGTCTAAATCTTCTAATTTGGACTGGAGATATGTATACGTCTTTTGGACTTGATAGATAGTTTTCTCCTCTTAAAAAGCCATAACCATCTGGTAACACTTCTAATACACCTTGTGCAATAAAATCATCGGCATTTGTAAGTTTATAAGCTAAGTCCGAATCATTTTTAGCGTTTTCATCAATTTCATATCTTACATTGCTAGTAATTTTTTCAGTTGTAGAACTCTCACTTTTTATACAATTAGCATTTTTTTCATCATTTTCATTTGAAGCATTATCACCAGTTGAAGAATTAGTAGATGCTTCAGCGTTAGTTTCATCCTCTAAAATTTCAATTAGTTCATCTTTCTTCAATTTTGTAACGTTTTTCATGCCTTTTTCTTTTGCCATTTGGCGTAATTCAACTAATGTGCAATTTGTTAAATCCATATTATATTATCCTTTCTATATAATCTATATATTTATTTTGGAATTTATTAAGATTAAAATTTATTTCGATTAAAACCAAATATATTATATATTAAATTGCCAAAAATTGCAAGAAAAGGGAGCAAGTTTTTGCTCCCTTATTTGCTAATATCTATATAAACTCTTTCATTAGGTAGGTACATATCTAATTTTTCTCTTGCTACTTCTTCTATGTATTCAGTTGAATTTACATTTTCTTTAGTTTTTTGTAATTCACTGTTGGTGTCTTTAGCCATTTCTAGCTGCTCTGAATAAGTAGAAGCTTCAGATTTATATTGATTTAATGTTTTTTGCTGTGATATTAATGTTACAATAAAATATATTAAAAATATTGCTATTATTATCTTTTTATAAAGTTTTCTCATCTGATTGTCTCCAAAATTTAGTTTTTTATATCTAGTTATATATTTCTACATTATTTCTTAAAATCCTTTCTTATATGTAAAAAATTTTTTATTTTTTTCGTTTTAAATACATTTTTCGTGTTTATTGTTAATATTCTGAATGGCTTTAAAATTAAGCTTAGAATATATTTTTTAAATAAGTATAGTAGTTTTCTTATTGGAAATGTAATAATCATAAATATTTTGATTATTACATTCTTGAATGTTGTAATTATTTTTACATTTATTTTTATGAAGTATTTGCTTATTGTTAATAAATATAAAATGTTTCCTAATAGTAAGGCAAGAAATATGTAGAACCTTAGTTCTCCATTATTGAATATAAATATGATAAATATTAAGAATATTCCAGTTATAATTCCAAATATAGCATCTTCTATGTATGTTATAAAATCTGGTGTTTTGAATGACTTTCTTAATATCCTAAATATGTCAAAGAGTATTCCTATGGATATTCCGCAAAGTATGTATATTGCAAAATACTGCATTTGGCTGATTATTTCGCTATTCATATTTTACCTAAATCCCTTTCTAAAAAAGCCAATTTATTTGAAAATTTTACCTAATAGACTACCAGAATTTTTCTTACCAGTATCATCGTTGCTGTAACCCATATTGTAAATTTGACCTTCAATTATTACTTCTAAACTGTCTATGCTAAGCTTGTTTATTCGTAAATCTTCACCTTTTACAGTAAGTAATCCTAATTGCGTTTCTACTATTACTATTTGGTCATCAAAACTTAATACGTCCACAACTCCTGTTATGGTTAGCTTTTCTCTGTTTTCTAAAATCAAATTTTGAACTACATTTCCATTATTTTGAGGCATGTTCTTTCTGTCGTCCATAGGCCTTTCCCCTTCCCTATTTCATATATTTAATTATATTCGGGTCTTGTCTATTTTAGAACTAGTTTTATTTATGAATTTGAAGATGCGTTATATTTTAAATAGCTGTCTATGAAGCCGTTCAAGTCTCCGTCCATTACAGCTTGAACATTTCCTACTTCGTAATTTGTTCTATGGTCTTTTACAAGTGTATATGGGCAAAATACATATGAACGGATTTGACTTCCCCATGCAATGTCCATTTGAACACCTTTTAAGTCATCTATAGTGTCTTTGTTTTCTTTTTCTTTTAAGTCAAGTAATTTTGATTTCAGCATTTTCATAGCAGTTTCTCTATTTTGAATCTGAGATCTTTCTGATTGACATGTAACAACTATATTTGTTGGAATGTGAGTAATTCTGATTGCTGATGATGTTTTGTTTATGTGCTGACCACCGGCTCCTGAGGCACGGTATGTGTCTACTCTTAAGTCATCTGGATTTATATTGATTTCAACGTCTTCTGTTATTTCAGGCAATACTTCTAATGAAGCAAATGATGTATGGCGTCTGCCACCAGCATCAAATGGAGAAATTCTAACTAATCTATGAACTCCCATTTCTCCTTTTAAATATCCATATGCATATGGTCCGGATACTAGAAATGTAACGCTTTTTATTCCAGCTTCGTCGCCTGCTAAGTAGTCAAGTTCTTTTACCTCATATCCATTGCTATTAGCCCACCTGCAGTACATTCTGTATAACATTTCAACCCAATCTTGGGCTTCTGTACCGCCAGCACCAGGGTGCAGTGTTAAAATTGCATTGTTGTTATCATATTTTCCAGATAGAAGTGTTGTTATCTCAAGCTTTTCTATGTCTTTTTCGAGATTTTCTGTTGTGTCTAAAATTTCTTTTGCTTCTGAATCTAATTCCTCCTGTTTTGTACCTTCTTGAATTTCAGACTTCACTAATTCATTTAATTCTTCTATATATTCAAATGTTGATGATATTTTTTTGTAGTTTTCTGTTTTATTTTTAAGTTCATTTATTCTTTTTAAAGTTTTACTAGAATTCTGTGAATCTTCCCAAAAAGAAGGCTCTTCAGTCTTTTTCTCTAATGCATGTAATTCTTCTTCTAAACTAGCAATGTCAAAGAGAGTCACCTACTTCTTTTAGTCTGTTTTTTAACGATTCTAGTCTTTTAGTATTTTCGTCTAAATCAATCATTTTATCACTATCCTTTCTTTAAGAAAATTTTACATTTCAATTTTTTAGTTCTTTTTTTGCCTCTTTGTAATCAGGCATATAATATTCCACCATGTTCCAAAATTTTTTCGAATGGTTCATATGTTTTAAATGGCAAATTTCGTGCAAGCATACATATTCTATTGCATGTCTGCTGTAAGCCATCAGGTTTTGATTTATGCTTATTTTTTTCTTTGAAGAACATATTCCCCATGTTGCTTTTAAGTTCTTTATACTGCATTCTAGTGGAGCTAAGCCTGTACGATTTTTCAAATCTTCAATTGCTGACGGAACTTCTTCTGTTGCAATGTACTTATATAATTTATCAATTAATTTTTTTACATTTTCTTGTTCATTTTCTTTACAATCTTTGTTTAAATCGCAATATAAATATTTATTATCCATATTAAGCTTATTTCTTTTTGCATCTGTATACATTATTTTTAGTGTATATGGTTTTCCTAGCACCCTTACTGTGCTTCCGTCTTTATATGTTGTATTTATTTTTCTCGATTGTTCTTGTAATTTTTTATTTATCCAGTCAGCTTTACTATTCACAACATCTTCAACATATTTAATTGAAGAATGAGGTGAAGTTTTTATTATAACTTCACCATCTTTTATTTGAATATATGTATTTTTTATTTTTTCGTACACTATTTTGCATTTTATATCATTTATAATATGATATTCTTCGTTTTTTTGTTTCAATTTGCACTCCTAATAATTGTGTATTTTTTGATTTATTTCTTTAATTTGTTTCTGCTTTATCATTTTTTCTTCTTTTAATAATGCTGCAATTTTATCACGATACTCGTCAGGAATATATTTAGGCTCTAAATTTCCTAAACGTAATTGTTTGTATAAGAACATTACGATATTTTTTTCGGAAATCTCGTTGTTTTCACTAGTTCGAACTATTTTATCTTTATTTTCATGTAATTTTTCTGTAGGCTTTGGAAGTGCTTCTACATCTTTGTTAAAGATTCTTTTAAAGAAGTTTCTTTTAAAGAAGTTTCTTATGTTTGTAATAAGGCTCATATTAAAACCTATCCTTTCTCATATGCTAAAAATTATTTAATCTCTACCTTCATCTTTTGAAGGGATCGAATTTCTAAGTTCTGTGTGAATATTGATGATTCTTTCTTGTGCTTTTTTCAATTTTTCCATAAGAACCTGAATTGTATCTGTTAGTTCATTAACTTCAGTATTTAATTGTGTTATTTCATCTTCTAGTGCTTGTGCTCTTTCAGGAGTCATTGCTTGTATAGCATTGGTTTCTTGTACTTTTAATGAATTTTCTCGATTGTCCTGAATATTCGATGCTTCATTTATTCTAGTTTGATCATTAATTGGATAATCAAATCCATCATCTAAGATTTCAGAACTCTCCATTTTTGCTTGTTGTTTAGCTATTCTTTTACTTGCAAGTTCATTAGCATACTTTCTGGCACCAGACTTCAACTCTGAGTAATCTGTAGTTTCTCCAGAATATAATTCAATGTATGCATATCCCTCAGAATAATCCTCTAGTGCTTCAAGAGCTTGCTCTTTTTTCTCCTCTTTAGGACTTTTTACTATAGCACTAAAAGGTTTAGTAATTTTCATAAAGATAATTAATTTTGCTATTTCGGCATCAATTTTTTCTGATGGAATTCCTTTTTGAAGCAGGGCCACAGTTATTTCAGGTTTTACATCTTCTATATATTGATTGATAGAGTAACTCGTTCTAACCAAAAAGCCATCTTTAAAATATTTAGGTAATTTTACGCCTAAACTTCTTGCTAATTTTCTAAGAGTCTTCTCATTCTCCTTCTTAATATCTATTGCTTTTGTATTGTTTTTATTTCCAACATATTTTGTTTTGGATTTTGATGGAGTATTCTTTATCTTCTTTTGCTCTTTTTCCTGTAGTATAGCCTTTGTTTCAAATAGCCATTGTAGATTTTTTCCTCTCTTATAGGTAGCTTTTTGAAATTTGTCTTCGTATAAATGCTCCAATAATTTCATCTTCTCGTCGCTTAAATATTGAGGAAAAGACGTTCTTAAGCCTAATTGATTATATCTATCAATTCCATCGCATTGTGCCAATTCTTCTTTGCTCAAGCATCCATCATTCATATGTACCGAAAAAGGTTCCATATAATTTGGAAGAGAAAAAGATACAATGCAATTTGGAAAATTTCCTTCATCTCCAGCCTGTATTTTTCTGATTGAGACATCCATCAATGCGCCATGAGATTTTTCTTCTATTAATTTATGAACGCACCAGGTTTTTATTTTAAACAATTCTTGTACCAAATGATTTGTTTGCCAATTTTGCATTCCTTCCACATTGGCACAAAATGCGTGTGCAAGCTGATTTGACAGGTACATAAAATTAGCATATTTTTCACTTTGGGAAACTTCCCTTTTTCCATTATTTCCATAAAATTGATTACTAAAATCAACATTAGAAAATCTAATCTCTTTTAATACATCTGGTAAAGCTTCGGGTTCAAGGTCCTTGTAATCAAGTGCGTATTGGTTTAACGTTGATATAAGTGTTTGTTGAATGTCAAAAAAATCAGATTGTGATAGTATATCAACTAAAATAGCGATATAATCTGATATATCTTGCTGTTCTAGCCAACCTGTCTCTTTTAATCTTTTCAAGCTTCGTACACTATTAATTTCACTAAGATTAGTAATTTCCCATTTTCTAGACAAATCTATTGTTCTTTTGGCCTCATTGGAATTTAACTCACCTATTTGGCTGGCAAATATCATTAGACGAATTAGTGTTTCTTTATTATATTCTGTTATATTCATGTTTTTAGCTGTCATTAGAGCTTTAAAATTTTTTCTCATTATGTATCTCCTAAATTATCTTTCGATGTCATTGTTTAAAGTATTCTTTATACTTCTATCAATTTTTTCGCAAGAAACTAATCTATGTAGTTCAGCTTGCACATTAGGAGGAAATTTGCTTATATCAATCCCCATACCTTTTAATTCCGAAATAGGCATTCCTTTTCTAATACATGCTTTCGCAACTTTTATTCTTTCGGGTCTGCTCAATTCTTTCATAACTAAATTTAATCCCTTCTATTATATTTTCTATTATATTTCAAATTTTCTTTGCTTTTCATATTCACTTTCTAAATCTGCTAAAGGATTGTCTTCAACAGCATTTCTAACTTGCTGGTCATCAACGTGAGTGTAAATTTGAGTAGTTGATATACTATCATGTCCTAATAAGACCTGTAGTGCTCTAATATCAACGTTTCCATATCTATACATTAATGTTGCGGCGGTGTGTCTTAATTTATGCACAGAATATTTATTTGTGTCTAAACCTGCCCTCAACAATTCTTGTTTTACAACATACTGAACTGTTCTATTGCTTATTCTCTCTAGTCTCTCACTTAAGAATAACGCATTCTCTGATCCTTGTTTTATGCCTGTTTTAGGTCGTATTGCTAAGTAATTATCTAATGCACTCATACACGATTTATTTAAATATATAACACGTTCTTTGTTTCCCTTACCTGTTACATTCATTTTTGCTTCATCAAAATCTATGTCTTTAATATTTATTCCAACAAGTTCAGATAAACGCATTCCACAATTTAAAAATAATGTAATAATTGCATAATCACGTTCCTTATTTCTTGTATCTTCGTTGTTTGTAGCAGCTAAAAGCTTTTTACTTTCCTCTAAAGAAAGGTATCTAGGAACACGAACTCCTATTTTAGGTGACTCTAAATTTAGTGCTGGGTTATGGTCCATTGGCTTTGCAGCCTTTTGTGACATATATTTAAAGAACACCCTGATACTAGCCGTTTTTCTAGCTCTTGTTGCTGGTTTACTTTGACAACTATTTGCCAAATAAAACAAATACGCATGTATATCGTCTAGTTTTATTCTATTTAGTGTATCCAAATCCATATTATGAATATCTATTGCATCAAAATTTTTCTCATCTGTTAATTTAAAACGATACATTATATATTTCAAAAATCTATTTAAATCATAATTGTATTCCTTTACCGTACCAGGCGATTTGTTTAAAATCGAGGTCGTATAGTCCAAAAATGCATTTAAAAAATCTGGATTTCCATCTGTATTTATCATTTTTATTGGTCCTTTGTTTTCTATCAATTTTCGGTATTTATAACCATTTATATTATAAGTCTTTTAGACAAAAAAGACAACATTTTTGTTCACTAAAAATATTTTTTGGAATAAAAATATTTTATAAACAGCAACATGTAAATGCAAATTAGCACATACTTGTTTTCAGCTGATTAACTTATCGGCAAACTCACATATCTTTGTTTTCCAATATTTTCCGTCACGAGAATTTCTTACTTGGCTAAGCAAATACTGCATTGCTTTACTATCTATTACTTGATTTGCTTTGTTACCAATAGCGTATCGAAATTGATTTGCAGATCCTTCTGGTGGAACCACGAGCAGAATATGTCCCTCATCTTCCACAGTTAGATAGTACTTGTGAACAGCTGCACCATCAGACCATTTATCAGAAGAGGCTATAATAATCATCTGAATATTGGTCTTCTCACGCAGGTATTCCAGTCCTTGAATTAATTCTTCTTGGTTAGAAAAAATATTATCATCATGCAAATATTGCACAACTGCATACTCTCCTTCAAGTGGACTCTTTCCACCAATATCGGAATTAGGAAATACAGTTGTTATAATTCCATATATAAATAAACATACCAGCGTACAGCACGCAATGAAAAGTGCAATATCTACATCATACCGAAATTTTCGTTCTACAAAATCTTTTAATCGTTTCATACACAGTTCATCTCCTGTTACATGTTTCCCCTTGATTTCAAGAAGTTTTTGAACTTTCCATCAGTTTGTCAGCGAATTCACATAGTTGCCTGTTCCATTCATTACTATCTCGAGAATCTTCCACTTGTTTTATAAAGTACTTAATTGCTTTATCATCTATTACAGTATCGGCTTCATCTCCAATTGCATAGTAAAACGGATATTTCGAGCCTTCAGGCGGTACAATGAGCAACACATGCGCTTCGTCTTCCACTAAAAGATAGTACTCTTCAACAGCCTTTTTGTCAGACCATTTCTCAGAAGAAGTCATTACAATCATCTGAACATTAGTCCTTTCTTTCAGGTATTCCAGACCTTGTAACAACTCGTCTTGATTTGAAAATACGTCGTCATCATGCAAATATTGCACAACTTTGTAATTGCCTTCGAGAGGTTTCTTGTCACCGATATTATCACTAGACAAAAACTTAAAAATTACAGCTACTATGATAACAATTAGGAAAGTACTCATCAATAGTATAGCACCTATATTGTCGCTATCAAATCCTCCATTCCAACTGCTTCTGTGATAGTGGGTATGCGAATGAATCCGAGCTCCTCCAGAATGTCCACCGTGTGCCATAATAGTCTCCTTTCGTTTGAAATTGTTAATAAACTATTTCCATTTTGACAGACGATCCAGATTTTTGAACACTAATCAACCGTTTCATGAGCTTTCCTCCTAAAAATAATTATTTTGTGTAGAGTCTTTTATACAGCCTGCAAAAAGCAGGTTATATACCAATATGTATCTATTTTACTACGTTTTTTCGATTTTAGCAACTATTTATTTTGTAATCAAATCTTTCGTATCTCTTGCTATCATTAGTTCTTCGTTTGTTGGAACTACCCAAACTTCTACTTTCGAGTTTGGAGAAGATATTCTTCCTTCATCTCTGAATTCATGGTTCTTTGCTTCATCTATTTCTACTCCGAAGCATTTTAAGTTTTCACATATTCTTCTTCTTGCATTATATTGGTTTTCTCCAATTCCTGCTGTGAATACGATTGTATCTAGTCCTCCAAGTGAAACTATGTATTGAGCTATGTATTGTGCTACCTTGTATGCATAAGCACTTATTGCAAGCTCTGCTCTCTTGTTTCCCTTTGCAGCTTCAGCTTCGATGTCTCTAAAGTCTGCTGATACTCCTGAAAGTCCTAATATTCCTGATTCCTTGTTTAATATTAATTCCATCTCATCTGGTGTTAAATTTTCTTTTTTCATTAAATATGTTACTATTGATGGATCCAAATCTCCAGAACGTGCACACATAGGTATTCCTCCAAGTGGAGTTAGTCCCATTGTTGTATCAACGCTTTTTCCGCCTTTAACTGCACATAAGCTTGCACCTTGTCCTAAATGGCATACTACTGTTTTTAACTCTTCTACTGGTCTTCCTAAAAGCTCTGCAATTCTTGCTGAAACATATTTATGAGATGTTCCATGGAATCCATATTTTCTTATTCCATATTTTTCATAATATTTGTATGGAATTGGATATGTATATCTTTCCTCTGGAATTGTTTGATGGAATACTGTATCAAATACTGCTACATTTGGCTTTCCAGGCATTGCTTCCATGGCAGCTCTAATTCCTGTTATAGCAGCCTTGTTGTGAACTGGTGCTAAAGCAGCACATTCATCAATTTTTGCAATTACATCTTCATCAATTATAACTGATGAGCTAAACTTGTCTGCTCCTTGAGCAACTCTGTGACCAATTCCATCAATCTCAGCTAGACTCTTTATTGTATTGTATTTAGGGTCTAATAACAATTCTGTCATAAAATCGATTGCTTCTTTATGTGTTTTTACAGGATGATCAAATCTAAATTTTTCTCCATTAACCTTATGAGTAACAAAAGATTGCTCTCCTATTCTCTCATAAGTTCCTTTTGCCATAACCTCTTCTGTGTTCATATCTATTAATTGATATTTAAGTGATGAACTACCACAATTTAAAACTAATACTTTCATTTCATAATCCTTTCTTTTCGCCCAATAGGGACGCCCCTTTTAGGGCTAAGTTAATATTTATTTCACAAGTTCCATTGTTTCTCTTGCTATCATTAGCTCTTCGTTTGTTGGAACTACCCAAACTTTTACCCTCGAATTTTCACTTGAAATTTCTTTCTCTGTATCTCTTACAGAGTTATTTTTATCTGGATCTAATAATACACCCATAAATGTTAAATGGCTACATATTCCGGCTCTAGAAATTGGACCTTTCTCCCCTACTCCTGCTGTAAATGTTATTACATCTACTCCATTCATTGTAACAGCCATTTTGGCTATGTATTGTGCTATTATGAAGTCATATTCTTTTAGTGATGAAATAGCTCTTTCATCTCCTTGCGCTATTGCTCTTTCTACGTCTCTGTTGTCAGATGATATTCCAGAAAGTGCTAATAATCCAGAACGCTTATTTAATATTTCATCAATTTGAGCAGGGTTCATATTTTCTTTAAACATCAAGTATGTTACCACTGATGGGTCTAAATCTCCAGAACGTGACCCCATCGCAACTCCGCCTAATGGTGTAAGTCCCATTGTTGTGTCTACGCTAACACCATTTTGAATGGCACACAAGCTTACACCTTGACCTATATGGCAATTTATTATTTTTAGTTCTTCTATTGGTTTTCCAAGTAATTTTGCAATCTCTAATGAAACGTATTTATGAGATGTTCCATGGAATCCATATTTTCTTATTCCATATTTTTCGTAGTATTCATATGGAATTGGATATAAATATTGTTCTTTCTTTAAAGTTTGATGGAATGCCGTATCGAATACTGCGACATTAGGTTTGCCTGGCAAATTAATTTCACAAGCCTTTATGCCTTGTAAATGTGCTGGGTTATGAAGTGGCGCAAATCTAACAGCATCTTCAATTCCTTTCTTTACATCTTCTGTTATAATACAAGATTTTTGGAATTTTTCTCCACCATGAACAATTCTGTGTCCTATTGCAGCTATTTCATCTAAACTCTTTATAACAGGATATCTTTCATCTGTAAATTGCTTTAACACAAACTTAATAGCCTCGCCGTGGTCTCTAGCAATTACGTCATATCTATACTTTTCTCCATTAACTTTATGGGTTACAAACGAATCGTAATTACCAATTCTTTCAAAATAACCTTTTGCAATTACCTTTTCATTCTCCATATCTATAAGCTGATATTTAAGAGAAGAACTGCCACAGTTTAAAACTAAAATTTTCATAAATTACCTCCTTATTGTGTTTTTCATTACCTCACTTGCAATCGAAATAATTTGTTTTTTTAAATTAAACATGTCATGCTTGGTCGGGGCTCATTCGACCCCTCAAGGCGCATCTCCAGTTTAATTTTGCAAAAACATAAATTATTTCGATTGTTGTATTCGAGTGTAACTCCTAGTTTATTTTTTGAGCCTGCACTGCTGTTATTGCTACAACTCCAGCAATATCTTGACTTGAGCAACCTCTTGATAAATCGTTTACAGCCTTTGAAACACCTTGGCATAAAGGTCCATATGCTTCTGCGTGTCCGAATCTTTGTGTTAGTTTATAGCCGATGTTTCCGGCGTCCAAATCTGGGAATATCAATATATTTGCTTTACCTTGTAGAGGGCTTCCTGGAGCCTTTCTTTCGGCTACTTCTGGAATAATTGCAGCATCTAACTGAATTTCTCCATCACATATTAAATCTGGTGCTTTTTCTTTCAATAATTTTGTTGCCTCTATAACTTTATCTGTTAATGGCGAATGAGCACTTCCATGTGTTGAATATGAAAGCATTGCAACCTTTGGCTCGTCTCCAATTAGCTCTTTAAAACTCTTGCTTGATGATATTGCAATCTCAGATAAAGCATCTGCATCTGGATATTCGTTTAATCCAGAATCTGCAAATATAAATACTCCATCATCTCCAAACTCTTTGTCTGGCAATACCATTACGAAGAATGCAGATACCAATTTTGTTCCAGGTGCAGCCTTCAAAATTTGAAGAGCAGGTCTTAATGTATCTGAAGTTGGGTGTGATGCTCCAGAAACGAATCCATCAGCATCTCCCTCTTTTACCATCATTGTTGCAAAATATCTGCTATTTGTTTTCAATAGCTCTTTTGCTTGGTCTAAAGTCATACCTTTATTTTTTCTTAATTCATATAAGTCGTTAGCATATTTGCTAAAATCTGCAGAAGTTGCAGGATTTACAATTTGAGCTCCATTTAAATTTATATTATTTTTTTCAGCTAATTCATTTATTTCTTGTGGATTACCTATTAAAATAATATTAGCAAAGCCTCCCTTTAGAACTATTTCTGTTGCCTCAAGAGTACGTAAATCTTCACTCTCTGGAAGCACAATAGTTTTAATGTCTTGCTTTGCTTGCATTTTCATTTTTTCTATAAATGTCATGTTTATTTTTCCTCCTATCAGTACTTAACTTTTGACATCTATATTATATATTCAAATTGTGTAAAGTACAAGAGAAAAATTACATAAAATTTCTAATATCAATTTATCTTTCTTCTTCATCTTTCTTCTGTGACTTTTTCAATTCTTCCAACATTTTTTTTAACTCAAGAGTTCTTTCATACACTATATCTTTCTCTTTTTCATTTTCGTCTTTTTCCATTTATCTTTCATACCTTTCTTTATCTTCTTCTATACTTTTGCCATTCATTCTTTCTTCAAAAACTCTAGCCACAGTCTGAATGTCTTCCTTTGTAACGCCATATCTTTCATACAGTCCTAGTAGTTTTTCGTTACTCTTTTGCATTTCATTTTCTTTTTCTAAGCCTATTATTTCCAACAGTACCTGTACAGGAATTGTTGGCTCAATATAATCTTCACTTTCAGCACGTTTTATTCTTGCTTTTCGTAATTGTGCAACTTCTGCACCTAGCATAATGTCACCTTTTTCTTTTCCATATACGTTAATCAAAGCATATTGAGCCATTTCATTATTAACATTTCTGGCAAAATTTATCATTCCAGTGGTTCTTGCAGCTTTACTCCTTAAAAATTCTGGATTCAATGTAGCTCTATTAGCAAATCTACACCTATCTAAAGCATCAGCATCTTTTAATAATTCGCATATCTTTTTTGTCCTTTGAAAGTCCTTTTCTTTTACATTGTAGCCCTTTGCTAATTTTTCAACCATTTCTTCATCTATATGACCAATATTTTTTTCCGCATGTTCATGGTAATGTATAGCTGTCTGAATTATTCCAATATTTGTTCTGGTTATTCCAAAAGGATTATCCGGATTTTCTTCTAAATATTTCTTTACTTGAATAGCACTTGCTTCTGCATGTTCTGCATTTCCATCTCTTCCCGCTCTACCACTATCATGAAATGCAGCAGCAGCCAATAAACTTGTTCTACTTTCTTCATCAATGCACTCCATTTCGGCCAATATTCCGGAAAACAATGTTACTCTTTCTATATGTTCTATTGAGTGTGCTTTATTTCCATTATAGTATGGTAATTTTGAGACATTTTCCAATTTGTTTCGAATTTCATTTTCGATTTCAGTTCTACAACCGAACTCCTCTATTTTTTCAGTATCCATTGCTTTTGCTCTTTGTCTAACATAAAAACCATGCTCTCTTTCTGAATCTGTGGCATACCCTGTATTAGTATGTTCTTTTTGTTCTTCCAATAACATAGTTTCATCAAAGCATCTTTTAAGTATCTTATATTTTTCTGGATTTTTATCCTTTTCTTCTACTATTCTTTGACTAATTGCATCATATATAGAATCTCTTGTTTCTGACGTAAAATACTTACTTTGGTATTCTTCGTCTGCAAATCTCATTGCAACCCTATTATTTTCTGTATCTAGAATTATCCTTCTTATTAGTTGTTCATCTGTCATTTTTGTATCATTCGGAATTTTTCCTTCTAATACTTGCAAATATTTTATTACTCTTTGTTGTTCTCTTTGAATATTTTTCTCAAAATCAATAATTTTCATTGGTATTCCTAGTTGTGCAGCAGCCTTAATACTCATTTTATATTGAGGATCTTCTTCTGGATTCAAACTTGTTTTCATATATATAACAAAATCGGGCTTATCCCTTTCTAATCTTTGTTCTTGTTCATTCCAGAACCACTTTTGTGTTACAACTTCATTATGATTATCTCTTGTAGCATCAATCATATTTTCTGGTGTTCTAAACTGCACTCCTTTTTTATAGTCCCAATTTGCACTTGACGTAGAAAAAGAATAATTAGCTCTATTTGATGCTATATCCCAAGGAGCCATTAAAAGAAATGAATTTTCTTTACATTGATTAAAACCAAATGTTGGTCCTTGTGGTCTTGCTCTTGCAAGTAAATTATTTGCCACAAAGCTCTTGCAATTTCCATTTCCATATGGGTCCACATCGTCAAAATATGTAGAAAAATCTTCTGGTTCTTCCCACATGCTATAAGCGCCTTCTACTCTTATAAATGCCTTAAAATCTCCAACAACCTCTGTAACAGGGACTTCTCTTCCTTGATACTGTACACTTTCAAGTTGAACTTCTTGCACTTTTAAAGCATCTCTATACATTTCCTCATATAATTCTAATGCTTGTTCCTCAATATGTGCTCCAGTAGAAAACTCAATATCGGACCAATTTTGAATCTTAATTTGATTATCTCTATATAGTTCTTCTGCTTCTTTTCCTGTTAATTTTAAAATTGTAGAAAGCACTTTGATTTCTTCTACTGTCTTATTTTGCGGTTGTTCTTTTGAAATCTGGTCAATATCTTTTCCATATTTATATACCAAATTTTTTGCTGTTTCTATATCCATTCCATATGATAATTCTAGTACCGCAAATATTTTCTTTTCATCTTCGGTTAATTTTGAAAAATCTTCAGACATTTCTCCTGCAACATCTTTTCCCTCTAAAATTTCACAACACATTTTTCTTCTTTTATCTGAATAACCTTCCAAATCTCCTAATGAGTTTACCTTAAACCAATTTTTTTCTTCTAACAAGCACAAATACAATAATTTTAACTGCTTTTCATCTAAATTTTTATCTTTAATGCTTTCCATTAACTCCGAATGTTCATCTAAGTTTCTACAGATTGTACTAATTTCTAATACCCAATTATGACTACTTTTAGCAACATTGCTAATTACATGCATAAAATTTTTATCTTCCATGTGTGCTTCAATTTTCTTTTGTAACTCTACATCTGTCGATAATTTTACAATTTTATCTATTCCAAAACTATCCTATATTTCTCTTCTTAGCATACTTAAATTCAAAGAAGTATTCAATCTTGGATTCATTTTCTTTAGCAAATTATACCTCTCTAGCATACTTGAAGCATCTTTTTCATCTATCTTTTCCATAAGTTTTAACATAATATCTTCTGTTAGTAATTCTTCTGTGGTATTCTGCAATAAATACGAATATCCAGCTTTAGGTAAATCTTTGCTATTTAATATACTATGTAATATTTGAGGATTACTTTTTTGTATACCAGCTTTGCTTGTATTCCATAAATTCAATATATCTTTTGTGTTATCTTTATGTTCTTCGCAACTTTTAATAAGCCACTCAATATGTTCTTTTTGATTATATTCATACATTTCATGCCACAAACGTAATTGATTATTAAAATTGTCTTTTTGAATTTCCATTGCTACTTCAAACAATCCTTCTATGTTTAACTCCGAATAATTATATATTTTTTTATAAAGGTCAATATTATTCTTAGAATATTCAAGTAAATCTTTGGCAATATCAATGCTTTCATTATTTTTATATGTATTTATCCAGAATTCAAGTAGTAGATCATCATCTACTTTTACAAATTCAAAAGCCCTATAAAAATTTTCTCTTTGAAATTGATTGCCCATATTTTCCCATAATTTAATAGCAAGTTCTGGATTATCTTGAATATTTGTCGCAAAAAATTTCCAAAACATATCCTGTTTGTCTGTTTTTAAGTTTGCACTAAGTCCACAATATAAATCTACAAATTCTTTTTCAGATATATTTTCTTGTTGTTTTCTTTCAAAAATTTCTTTTTGTATATCTTCATTCGTTTTTGAAAATATAGAAATCCTATCCTTTGGATTATCATCTAGTACCATTGTAATATATTTTCTTTGTAAATTTTCATTGGTTTTTTCCCATATATCACCTATTTTAGTAAGCAGAAAACTATCTTGATCTTCATTTTGCAACATTGTGTATAGCTCCTCAAAATACTTTTCTTGTTCCTTCGTGCCACTCCACATTTGTGCAAATTCACTACTGCGATTTTTTAATTTTTCATAAAGTTCAAAAAATAAATCTCTGTTTTCACTCTGCACCTGTTTTGATGTGCTAGCCCATATACTAGCAATTTTGTCACTATATTCGTAACTTTTAGGATCATCTTTATATCTGTCAGCTAATTTATTTAATATTTCTCTTATCCAATCACTTTGTTTTTTCTCTGATATACTTTCCCATATATTCGCTAACTCATAAAATTTACATACTAGCAAATAATTTTCTATATCTTCTTTCAACTCATTTTGTATTTCTGGAGTAGCTTCTTTTAAGATTTTAGAAATCTTATATGCCTGTGATTCTTCTGATTTTATATATTCTTGAATTTTCGGTATTAAGTAAGCTTTAAATTTTTCTGTATTTTTACATTCGCTTTTTACTGAATTTAACGTCGTTGTAAATTCATATGTACTTTCTGATTTTGATTCTAAATATCGAATAATTTCATCGCAATGTTCAATTTGTTTTTCAGCGGACATTTTACCAATTAAAATACTAAAATCGAATTTATCCTTTTCAGCTATAAGCATATTTATAATAGTATCATTTTCAAAAACATTATTCGAACTTCCATCAATTAGTCCTTCAATTAAACTTATTGTTCCCTGTTCTTTTGCTTGCATTCTTTCTTCATCAGTTTCAATATCCTCGCAATCATCAAAATATTTATCTACTGCTTCACTCTGTAATAATTCATACAATTTTTCAAATTCATCTATTGAATTTTGATTTTCTGACGCATATACTTTTACAACACCAATAAAATTTTTTTCTTTTATATATTTTGTTATATATTCTTGTTTTATTTGATTAGTTTCATTTTCATTTTTGCCTTGGAGTAAAATAAATATCATATCATCAAATTGATTAGCAAGTTCTTTATTTACATAATTTATATTGTCCTTAACTAATACTCCAAGTTTCCTTTTTTCATAGTTTTGTCTCATACTAATTATGTCATCAATTAATAATTTTCTTATCTTTTCAAAGGCTTCTGGTTTTGTCCTATAAAAAACATCTTTATAGGTCGCAAAAATGTCAGCATATTTGCCTCCTAAATTTTTTACTAAATCTTCTACTTTTTCAATTTGTTCATTTGCATTTAACTGACTATATTCTTCTAATTCTTCTTCTGTCATTATTTCTTATCCCCTATATTAAAAATCCTTTTAAAAAATCTAATAACTTTATTATACCATTTTTCGACTCGAACAAGTTGCATATTATTCACTGGCTCATTCTCTGCTTTAATATCTGTAAATTGTTCATTTTTTCTTTTTTTGAACATGTTTTCTAGATTATTATTCTCATTCATTTTTGCTTGATTTTCAGTTAATATTCTTAAAAACTTTTCCTTTTCTTGTTTATTCTGTAACCAATATTTATAATGAAGTGCTGCAATAAAAGATATAGTCTCTTTACTTATCCTATTATTCTGATCAGCTTCAGTATCCATATTTTCTACTATATATCGGTATATATTAGGAGGTATTTTATCTATATATTCTTTCCCAAGTTTATTTAATATTAAATAAATTTCTCTATAATTTCTTTTGTTCATTTGTGTTGTTCCTCTCATTTACTTATCTATTTTATATCATAATTATGTATAATTATCAATACATTGTTTTTATTAATCCTTAGTGCTATAATTGTTTCTAAAAAAGGAGTTATAAAAGGTCGACTTAAAAATGATTTTAGAATACAAAAAAAATAATGATAATTATAATACCGTAAGGCAAGTTGTTACTGGAAAATTTAATATTTCGTACAGCCTTCTACTTAAATTAAAAAAGAATAACAAAATTTTATTAAACGGATGTTCAACATATCTAGATAAGGAAATTATCGATGGAGACTCTATTACTATCAGCATCGATTTTGAAGAAGATAATTCTAATATTGTACCAACTAAAATGGATTTGTCTGTTTTATATGAAGATGAATATTTACTCATAATAGATAAGCCTGCTGGAATTCCAGTTCATCCATCTATAATTCATTTTGCAGATAGTCTATCTAATGGAGTAAAATATTATTTTAATACAATAAATCTTCATAAAAAGATTAGACCTGTAAATAGATTAGACAGAAATACTTCCGGCATAGTTATCTTTGCTAAGAATGAATACATTCATGATATGTTGTCTAAGCAGATGAAAAATAAGCAATTTAAAAAAGAATATATTGCTATATGCGAAGGTGTATTTGATAAAAAACAAGATACAATAAATGCTCCAATCGCACGTAAAGCAGATAGCATAATAGAAAGATGCGTCTCTCCTAATGGAGATGTTGCAATAACTCATTATTCAGTATTAAAAGTATTTTGTAAAAATAATGAGGCTTTTTCTGAAGTTTTAGTAAATTTAGAAACTGGCAGAACACATCAAATAAGAGTACATATGGCATATATTTGGCATCCAATCGTTGGAGATAGTTTATATGGCAATGAGTCTGATTTAATTACTAGGCAAGCTTTGCATGCTTATAAGGTTGAATTTATTCATCCAATAACCTCAAAAAAGCTGGAAATTCAATCAGAACTTCCAGCAGATATTCAAAATTTAATTAGCTAAATATTTAATAAAGGCATTTAATGTCTTTATTTTTTATATTAGACTACAATTCTATAGAAACATTTTGTTCTACATAATTTTCATACATCTTATAAATGTTTGCAAGTTGATCAAATTGTGCTTGTGGTGCATTTCTACGTCTCATTGCTTCTAATATTAGATTGTAATCTTTCTCAAATCCATCATTTATGTATAGTTGATTTGATGCCATTCTTGCACCTCTTAATATTTGAATTGGAGATAAAGCAGGATTATATATTGGCATAGGACGTCTAGATTCTAAATCAGTCCCTCTTCTATATATAGAAATAGTTGCTGGGTCTAATCCTGTTAATACTTTTTCAACAGCCATATATGATTCATTATGTCTTTTTAAATCTGTTAATTTTGCATCCCCCGTTGCTTTACTCACTGATAACTCATTTTCATATCTTAGATGCACTGCTAAAGCGCTTATTAAATCTCCAACCGCCATAACATGGAATCTTGTTGAATACTGACATTGTCTTAGTTTTTCCATATTGACTCCAATCATTCCTTGTTGTAAAGATGGTGCAACTTCAATTAGTATGTCATATGAATGACTTGTTGCGAAATCTACAATATTTTTAGCATGGTCATACGAATCTATTCCAGTTAATGCTCCAAAATGTGTAGGGTCTTTTTTTTGGAGTTCATCTGCATCTGGTCTAAACTTCTTGTATGAATCCGAATTTATTATTATCGAATTTGGATTTTGTTGTAATAATATTTTTCTTAGATTGGTTTTGCCGGCTCCTGTTTGTGCAATTAAAACTGATGCTGTAGGAGACATTGAGCTTGCTTTATCATAAAAAGCATCATACATAGATAAAAACAATGTTGCAAGATAATCTTCGTCTGACAATCTTGATTGTCTCATTCTCTCTGCTAATTCACTGCTTAAGTTACTCGAAATAACTGGATCGGTTCTTCTTTGAGCATATGGCAATATTTCTTCTGGACTTGCTGGTAATGATTTAATCAATACTGGGTTCATTTTTTCTACTGTTCTTTTCAATGTTTCTTCTGTTATGGTTCTTTTTTTACTGTCATCCATTTTTATAAAGCTCCTTTTTCATATTTTTCTATTACCTTCTCTGCAAAAGTCATACTACCAAAATTGATTTGCATTTTTATTTTTTCTAGCACATCAATTTTAGCTTGCAATTCATTATCAAATTCTTGACTGAATGCAAGGTCTTTTGTTAATTTAGCTATTTGATTATTAAGAATATTTACAGCTATATTTATTTTTTCTTCATTCATAATAACATCCTTTTTATAGAGATTTTACACTATTTTTAATTTTTCCCATCTCTCCCTAATTTTTTCGAGTTGTTCATATTGAGCTTGCGGTGCATTTCTTTTATTCATTTCTTCTAAAACCAAACTATATCTTGGTTCAAATTCTTTTATCGTTTTTTCATTGTCAATCTTTCTTGCCGATATGATGGCTTCTTCTGTAGACGCAAATTTGTCTGATGGATATATTTGTTTTGGATTGTATCCTTCTTCATTAATGCCTCTTACATAAATATTAATCGAAGATATATCTTTGTCAGACTCTATATCTTTAACATTTTGTATTAAAACATTGTACGATTCATCATGCCTTGGAATTCCTGTAAGTTTAGCTGTTTTTAATCCGTGTATAATTTGAAGTTCATACCTTTCATGAACAGACAACAAACTATTTAATTCTCCAACAGCAAGTATATGGACCGATATTCTATAATTTTTAGCCTTAAGAACATTTCTATCTAAGTCTACGAGTCCCTTCTTCGCAGATGGTGCCGATTCTTTTATAATATTATATTTTTTATCAATTGCATATTCGTAAATATCTGCTGCATGGTCATATCCATCAGACGCTGTCAAATGTGGATATATTACAGGATATCTTTTTGCAATCTCCTGTGCATCAAATCTAAAATGTTTATATTTGTCCGAATCTACAAAAATATAATTATCATTTTTCCTAAGTAATTTAGCTGTCAAATTACTTTTTCCACTTCCAGTCTGAGCAGCAACTATTGCAATTTCAGGGTTCTCTACTGGTACTTTATTATAAAAAGTTATTGCCATTACATAGAAAAAAGTTTTTAGATATTCCTCATCACTTAACAAATGTTCTTGCATCAAATCTCTCACATCATCATTTATTCCTGTTGTTACTTGAACCTCTTTCGTTCGAGTGGCATATGGTAATAGCTTTTCTGGTTTTTCCGGCAGCATATCTATAATCTCTTGTGGTATTAGAGATATAACTCTACCATACACTTCCTTTGATATAGTTCTTCTTTCCATTTTTTAATTCCTTCTTTTAATACTTTTTATTTGTATTTATAACATTCTTTTTTATTGTAAAAAATAATCTAACAAACCATTATTTTGTGTTTAATATTGCTTCAACAGCTTTTCTGTTGCCTTTATAAGCTTCTTCCTGTAGAGCAATTAAATCATTTAACTTTTTAGCGTTTTCTTCTCTATTTCCCTTGTTCAAATTAAATATTGCTTGTGCAATTCTTGCCATTATTATTTCCAAAGACACTTCAAGTTTAACATGTTCTTGCATTTTTATCTCCTTCCAAAATTTCCTCACATATTTATACCACAAATATATTCATTTTTCAACACTAACATAAAAAATAGAGCAAACATCGAAATGTTTCCTCTATTGCAGTCATGTAATTACTAATTTTAAATTAAAGAGTAAATCTGTAAGCCGGGTTCTGTCTAGAATGGTCATTTATCTATTACACATATTACTACATGTCTCAAGCCACCAAATTAAGAAGATGACGAGCAGTCTTATCCTTCTAGTCTCGGTGTTGCTCCAGATGGGGTTTACACAGCCTAGTATGTCACCATACCAGCGGTGAGCTCTTACCTCGCCTTTTCATCCTTACCTTACGGCGGTTATTTTCTGTTGCACTTTCCTTAAGGTCGCCCTCACTGGACGTTATCCAGCATCATTGCTCTGTGGGGCCCGGACTTTCCTCGTACGCTGCCTTTCGGCCTTGCTATACGCGACCATTTAATTTACTCTTTGTATATTGTACAGCAATTTGATGCAAAAATCAATGTTTTAGCATTATTTTTAAAGATTATCCAACTCTTCCATCAAATTAATATATTTTAAGTAGAATATATCTACATTTTTATCATTGCTTGATTTTATTAGTTCCTTTAATAGTACATAGGCTTTATTTATTTTCGATTTTCTTATTGTTGATAGATTTTCCTTCATCGTCATTAATTCTGTTAAGTCTGTTTCCGCCTGGCCAAGTAATTTTAATACATCATCCCACTTGTTTGTTTCAACTATTGAATACGCAAATATGATATTAGACTTTACACTTTCAAGCTTAGATTTTGCTGTATCACGCGAAATTTCATTCGTATATTTTGGAATTAGGCTATACATATTTGCTAAGCATATTGCGGAATTTACTTTATTTTTCTCCTTTAACGATACAATTAAATTATCTAGATTAGTATTGTAAGCTAAAATATCTTCACTCGTAACATTCATAGTATTTAAGTCTAAGGTTATTGTTGTCCAAGACTTATATAAATTCTCTGCTTGATTTTGTAGTTCATTCCAGTCAATGTCCGAAGTGTTTCGTAGTAACACCGCATTATTTTGAATTTGATACTTTTCTGTACTGGTAGATGAATCTCCTGTGTTTCCAGCACCTTGTTCAGAACCACTGTTGCCTGAAGAATCCGTGCCTCCCATTTTGCTGCCCTTGCTATTAGAATTACCCTCTTCCCCACTTTTACTACTATCAGTCATAATATTATTCTGTGAAGAAATCTCTACTGATGTCCTTTTTGCATGAATTTCGTCACTAGTCTGTAAATTATTCAATTTATTTACCATTGCAATCATCGTTTTATCTAGATAATCAATTTCAGAGCTAATCTTTTCATTAAGGTTCGTTTTTTTGTTATTAACAGTTACAACAACAGTAACGACAATTATTGCAACCATTATTATTAAAGCAAATATGCTAATTAACCAATTCTTACTTTTCATATTTAAAAATCCCTTCAATTTTCTTTTAATATAAATTTCCCTAATTTGCTCTATTTTATTCTATATATTGTAAGTATATATTTTTTTAATAATCAAATAATAATTTTAGAATTTACAAGAAAGGATTTAATCAGTAAAATAGAAATATTTCTACAAGATTAATTTGAATAAATTATGCATCCCACAATAAAATTTTATAGTAATAAAGATGGAGAAATTTTTAGATTTCTCTCAAAATATTATGACATAAATGAAAAAATTTCGCAGAATTTTGATATATATTATCATTCCTTAGAATGGCAAAATTCATACGAAAATCCGATTGAAATTGCAACTATTTTAGGAGTTTTTGCCGATAATATGGATAGATATGAAATGGCAATGTGGCTCTGCTTAGATAAAGGGTATTATATAAAAATAACACCTAACAATGCAGATAGCATCATTAGGTATTTATATGAGAGATTTCCTTATTAATTGCAATAAGTCAAACTTTTTATGACAAAAAAGTATTATTTGCTTTATTCTATTTTTCAATCAACTGTTATATATTTTTGGTTTTTACTCGTTGGTTTTTCAGGTAAAGTCATTTTTAGTTTTCCCTCCTCCAACAATGGTTTAATATAATATTTTTTAAATGTTCTGCTGCTTTTATAGTCCAACTTTTCCATTATCTGTTTAATACTTTGAGGCTCTTTTTGGCATATTTGTAATATTTCATTTAAAACTACTATTCTTTTATCTTGGGTCTTTTTATCTTGGGTCTTTTTATCTTGGGTCTTTTTGTCTTGGGTCTTTTTATCTTTTTTTAGTTCTTCTGGATATAATTCAGGATATTCCCCATTATAAAAAGTAACAACAAAATCTTCTCTTTCATTAACAAATACCGGTTCCGGTAAATTTGCTTCTTTCATTTTATCTTGCATTGTAGAAATGCCTGTATGCCTATTTTCTATTATTCCTCCCAGATATTCTAATAATTTTACAATTGTTTCGTTTCTTACTTCCATTGCTTTTCTTGTCTCCAATAATTCTAATGTATTAGAGCCATATAAATTTCCAACATTTCTAAATTCTATCCTATCTTTATACACCGTGACCATGCTATATACTCCGGTTTTTAATTGGCTATAATCTCTATGAATCAACATATTTGATATTGCTTCACGAAGTGCGTCTTTTGGATATTGCATTATATCTGTTCTTAGACCAGTTTTATCGCTTATCACAACCTTCACTTTCATATTTCTATTTATAAAGGCAATCGTTTCTTCGTACATTTCACTTATGTTTCCCTCTATCCTCTTGTTGTCATCAAATCTTTGTCCAATACTTCCTAAATCCGAAACCTCAAATCCAGGAATCGCAATTGCAGCAACAAACCATTGCGGAAAAAATTTTTGTGGATAGATTCCAAACACCATTATTCCAGCCACTGTAGGAAAAATTTTATCTTCAACTTGAGTAACTACACCAAATTGGAGTAAAATTTCTTCATCGCTAAACTCTGCAAACTTTGGCTTATCTTCTTTTGCTTTCACAATAAATCTATTTACTAATTTTTCATCTAAATCTTTTATCGTTGCACGTACAACAGGCCTCAAGTCGTCTTTCACATCTTCTTTATACGAAATACATTTATATATTTCATACTCAGTCATATTATCATCTCTGTCACCAATCCTAATATATGCCCCACTATGTAATCCTTTTGGCTTATAATAACATGGTTTGAGGCGTTGGCTTAAAGCATCAATTTTAACTGTTACTATTTGTTTGTTATCTATAGTTACTATAGATATTTTTGGTCTTATAACGGGTTCAAATTCTCTACTACACAAGTTTGTTATATTTTTTTGCAAATCATTTGCATCATAAACTCCAACAACTTCAAATACTGTTTTATTTTTTCTTTTTATTTCTTTAACACCAAACAGTATAACCCCACCAATAGTATTAGCAAAGCTCGATATTGTATCATAATATTTTTCAGGCTTACCCTGATATGCTGTTTTTGCTTCAATGCTAATTGTTTCTGATTGCTTATCATTCAACTCCTGAATTAACTTTAAAACTTCCTCTCTAGTCAAAAAAGCACCCTCTTTCGATTTTATTTATTCACTCTTTTTAGCTCTTGTCATTAGCATTGTTACTGCTTTTCTTGGTTCTAGTCCATTATATAATACATCATAAACCGCATTTACGATTGGCATTTCTATGTTATATTTTTTTGATAATGCGTATGCAACTTCTATGTTGTCTATACTTTCTATTACCATTCCAATTTCATTTCTTGCCTGTTCAACAGTATAGCCTTTTCCTATAAGTCTGCCGGCTCTTCTATTTCTGCTGTGTTCACTCATGCATGTTACAATTAAATCTCCTAATCCAGATAACCCATAAAATGTATCATGTTTGCCTCCCATTGCAGTTCCGAGTCTTGTTATTTCTACTAATCCTCTTGTGATTAATGCTACGAAGCTGTTGTCTCCTAAGTCAATTTCTGTTGCAATTCCTGCGCAGAAAGCAATTATGTTTTTTAAAGCTCCACCAAGTTCTACTCCAATTACATCATCTGATGTATATACTCTCATCTTCTCATTCATGAATGTTTCTTGTACCAAATTGCGTACGCCTTCATCTTTTGAGGCTATAACAATCGCTGTTGGTATTCCAACCGAAACTTCTTCTGCATGACTTGGCCCAGAGAATATTCCGTATTTTACATTTGGCATCTCTTGTTCTATAATTTGACTTAATGTGCATAATGTACCTGATTCAAATCCTTTTGCACACATTATTATTGGTTGATTTGTTACATAATCCTTATATTTTTTTATCGTATCTCTAACAAATTTTGAAGGGGTAACATGTAATATCATGTCTGTTCCTTCTATTACTTTTTGAATATCTGTATAACATGTAATGTTGTCGTTTATTCTTACATCTGGCAAGAATTTGCACTTTCTTTCTATATTGATATTATCGGCCTCCTCTTGCATAAAAGCCCATGATTTTACGTTATGTCCAATATTTGACAAGTGCATTGCCAAAGCAACGCCCCATGTTCCACTTCCTATTATCGCAATGTTCTTCATAATAAATTCCTTCCTTCTGTTTTTTAATAATTATAAAAGCCCGCTTAGGAGTCATTATTTTTTGTGTAGAGACTTGATTTTGCTCTTTGAGGAGTCCAAAGGAGCTCCGACCAAGAAATTATGTCCGATTGCATCAAAAAATTGATTCCGTCATAGGGCTTATACATTTAATTTAGTTCTTATTTTGTTCCTTTAAAACTTAGTTTATTTTCTTTTCCTTCTAATAGTCTTTTTACGTTTGATCTATGGTTGAATACTACTAATACAGCCATTATTATAGCAAATATTATATAATTTCCTGGTACTAAGTAATTTTCATGAATGAATACTGTTAGTACTGGAAATAGTATTGCAGCTGCTATTGAGCCTAATGATACAAATCTTGTTAATGCCATAAGTATTAGTGCAAACACTAAACAAATTAATCCTATTTGCCAGTTTGTTATTAATAGTACACCTAGAGATGTAGCAACACCTTTTCCACCTTTAAACTTGAAGAATACTGGAAAAGTATGACCTAATACAACAAATATTCCTGCTAATTGAACTAACAAACTTGAATCTGTATCTTTTACAATTTTTCCTGCTATGAAAGCGATTAGAACTGCAAATACACCTTTCAAACAATCACATAAAAGTGTTAGAGCTGCAGCTTTTTTTCCAACTGTTCTTAGGACATTGGTCGTACCTGCATTTCCACTTCCTTTTTCTCTTACATCAAATCCAGCTAATTTCTTGCTGAATATTACCGAAAAACTTATACTTCCTAATAAATATGCTATAATTGAAACAATAATATATGTTGCCATAAATAATCACAATCCTTTCTTATAAGTCATAATCTTTTACAATCAGACCTTGTTTTTTCTTATTTAGTATTACTCTTTTCATTTTTCTCTATTTTTTCTCTTGCAATCATTCTTATTGGAGTTCCGACAAGTCCAAACTCTTTTCTAAGTTGATTTACTAGATATCTTTCGTATGAAAAATGGAACAATTTTTTATCATTTACAAATATTACAAATGTTGGCGGCTTTGTAGAAGCTTGTGTCATGTAGTATAATTTTAATCTTCTTCCCTTGTCTGTTGGTGGTTGAACAACAGCTATTGCTTCTGCTAATACTTGATTTAATACAGATGTTGAAACTCTTAGCGCATTTTGATTTGCGACATTATTTATCATATCGAATAGTTTTTCTACTCTTTGACCAGTTTTTGCTGATATGAATAGAATTGGTGCATATGATAAATATGGTAATTTTAAATATACATCTTTAGTATATTTTTCTAAAGTTCCATTTTGTTTATCATATTCATCCCACTTGTTTATTGCTATTATAACACCTTTTCCTGCCTCATGAGCTTCTCCTGCAATCTTTGTGTCTTGCTCTGTAACGCCTTGTGTTGCATCAATCATTAAGATACAAACATCGGCTCTTTCTATTGCAAGCAAAGTTCTTGCAACACTGTATTTTTCAATTTTTTCATCTATTTTGCTGTGTCTTCTAATTCCTGCTGTATCAATAAAAACATACTTTCCATGAGAATTTTCAAATTCAGAATCTATTGCATCTCTGGTTGTTCCTGCCATATTGCTTACAATTAATCTATTTTCTCCAAGAATCTTGTTAATTAATGAAGATTTACCTACATTTGGCTTTCCAATAACAGCAACTTTAATTTGAAGATTGTCATCTTCGTTCTCTTGTTTTGGAGGCAATTTATCATATATCTCGTCCAAAACATCTCCAATTCCTATTGCATTTACAGAAGAAACTCTGAATGGGTCTCCTAATCCTAAATTATAAAATTCATAAATTTCTGGAGCATCCTTTCCATAATTATCTGCTTTATTACAAACCAAAATTACTGGCTTCTTAGACTTTCTAAGCATTAATGCGATTTCTGTATCAGCTGATGTAATACCTTGCTTTGCATCAGTTAAGAATATAATAACATCTGCCATTGCAATAGCAATATCAGCTTGTTCCTTCATCTGAATAGAAATATCATTAGAATCGTCAAACTCTATTCCACCTGTATCTATTAATGTAAAACTTCTACCTCTCCAGTTAGCCTCACCGTAGACTCTATCTCTTGTAACACCTGGAGTGTCTTCTACTATTGAAATTCTTTTTCCAACTATATAATTAAAAAATGTTGATTTTCCTACATTCGGTCTACCAACAATTGCAACCATTGGTTTTGACATTTTTTCACCTTCTTATAAAATTAATTTTTCAAATTACATTATGTATTTTACTATAAAATACATAAAATGACAAGCTTTTGTTTTAAATAAAATTAAAACGAGATATATTGCTATACCCCGTTTCAACTTAAATTTACATTTCTTAAATCTTATCCAGCATATCACTATTATTATTGCACTTATTATAGAAATAACACTTGCTACAATCATTTCATTTGTTCCAGTATACTTCACATTTATTTTTACATTTTGTTCATACAATGCTGGATTGATTTTTATTTGTACAAATCCGTTGTCTGATTGTGCATATTCAATTTCACTGCCATTTGCATACACTCTATATCCTAAATAATAAATGTATGGTAGTTCAATTGTAAGTTCCGCTTCTGTCTTATTGTTTCGATTGTCCGCTTCTTGCTCATTTTTCATGTTTGTCAATTTAAATTCTAAGTTTGTCCCATTTTTGCTGTAATTTAATATTTCCGCTTCTCCTCTAATTATTATTGGTTCATCTTTTCTATTTGCAATATAAGTATTTAATACTTTAAATGCCTTGCTTGGTAAATATTCCATGCTTGCCATTCCTGCATGAACTCTTCCAGTATTTTCAGTTACTCGTACTCCTTCTATCAATCTATCTTCATTAGTAAACAATCCATACTCCAATTTGCTATTATACGGAATCAACAATAATGTAGAAATAATAGTTAGCACAATTACATCGAATATCTTAAAGTTCTTTATTATAATCCCATAATTTATTCCTGCTACAAAGGCGAAGAAGAACGCTGTAAATTCATATAATCTAAACGTAAATTGTATCATTTTAAATATGCTTGGTAATTTTTCAAATGGAAAGAATGTTAATGTCATTATGGTTAAAATAATTCCAAATAATAAAAATAGTACATATGTTCTCTTATAATCTTTTTCTATCATCTTCCATACTATTGGTGTTAAAACAAGTCCTAATACAGTAACCAGACCTATTGCATAAATCATTGTCTGATCTTTACTCGTATAGAATAACTGATAGAATTCTGTTTTATAGTATTCTAACTTATTGCCAACTTCCATACGTCCTGGCACAAATACTTCATAGCTTGTAGCATTATGATGTTGTAACAACCCTACCCAGTAGAAACTTGTTATTAGTAAAATACATACTAGGCTTATTACTAATATACGTATGGCCTTGATACTTTTTAGCTTTTTGATATTAAATACCAAATATAATAGGCATATTATGGCCATGTACATAGTAATAACCGTATGTGTCAGTATCAGTCCTACCGTTCCACATATTAGCTTAAACGATAACTTTTCTTCTTTTAGTACAGAATACAAGCCATCAAATATTATTGGTATAAATACAAATGAAGCAAGTTCTGCTACTGCTATTCTTATGTACATGTCTGTTATCCTATATGGTGCAAGTACATATAAAATTGATGATAATAGCGAAACATTTTTATTTCTTGTTACATTTATCATAAATTTATACATAACAATTCCAGATAGTAATGTTACTGCATACATAAATATTTTTAAACAATTCGTAAATGTAAAATTGAATATCTTAAATATTAATGGTACATATGCTGTTAGTGGGCTATAAAATATGTTCCATGAGTATCCAAAATTATTGCAAAAACTGGACATTATCATTGGAAGTATTTCTCCACTTCTTATAGTCTGATATGTTCCAATTAACCTGCATACATGTTGGATGCCATCATCTCTGTATACGTTTATATTTTTACTCATTAAAGGAATACATACTATTATGCTGATTAGCAGTATGTATAAGTATTCCTTGTTATCTTTCATTCTATTTAGAAGCTTATTCATTTTATGTTCTCCTGTTTTGACATTTTCTTGTAATAAAACAAATATCCCATAAAAGTTATTACTGAAATAGCCGATATCACATATGATACTTTCTCTATTTTAGTTCCAGTATATTCAACAGATATATGTGCACTATCTATATTTTCATCTAGTTTTATTGCAAGCATTCCGTTATCAGACTCAAATGTTTGTATTTTTTCATTTTGTTCTGTTGTAACCGTATAACCTAAATAATATATGTATGGCAATTCCAAAATTGTGTTCGCTTTATAGTCTTCTATATCAAATTCTAACAGTAAATCTTCTTTCTTTTCATTTATAATGGTTGCATTTCCATTTAATACATATACTCTGTTTTCTCTGTGATCTAAATAGCTATTTCCTAATGCTTTAGTATCTACTTTTTCTGGCAGATATTCTCTATTTATTGACCATATAGATGTCTTGTTACTCAAATTTGCTTCATATTCTTCATCAGTAAGAGTCTTTTCGGCTTCATAACTATAATTATAATCTATTTTTGCCATCGAAGCTATAATTACTACTATCGAAATAGCAAATAGAGCATTGTATATCTTTTCTTTATCTTTTGCAATCATCTCTATAAAATAATATAAATTTATTGCACATATAATTGAAAGAGCAAATTCAGAATATGCAAGCATTCTCCATGCAAATTGAAGAGTTGTAAGTATCTTGGGCATTATTATCCATGGAAATAATTTTGTTGACATTACTAAAGATATTACTGCTATTATTGCAAATGTGATATATTCATTTTTTACAGCTTTATCAATCTTTCTATATGACAATATACCTAATAATGTTAATACAATTAAAGGAATCCCTATTTTAAAGCTAACGCCATTTACCTCTCCGCTATCTTTAAATAATTGTAATACATCTATTGTCGAATTTTGCACATCACTAGGTAGTGATCTCATAAATGTTGAATTAAATATCACATAGTTTCCTAATATTTTGTGTTCCATTAATGGTACTGTAAAGAATGCAGTAATAGCTAAAATAAATATTACATTTATTGCTATTTTTCTGATTACACCTTTATTTTTTAGTTGTTTAAAATTAAACACTATATATAGTAATGCAAATATTGCAGAATATTCTGTTGAAATTGTATGTGTTAATATAAGTCCTATTGCGGATATTGCAATGTAATAATGTTTCTTTCCATCGCCTTTTAATAAATTGAACAATCCATGGAATAACATTGGAAAGAATATATAGGCAGTAAATTCACCTATTGCAAATCTGTTAAATATAGTTTCTAATCTATATGGTATAAAAGCATATATCACAGCTCCTAGAATGGCAATTTCACGTTTTTTTGATACTTCATATAGAAAGTTATACATCGTAAAGCACGATATTAATATTGTGCTATATGCAAATAATTTTAAGCATGTATAATAATGTAATCCAAATATTCTAAAAAATAATGGCCCATATGTAACAAATGGACTATAAAATAGATTAATTGCATATCCAAACCCGTTCGCAAATTTGCTATATATAAAAGGAGGAAAAATTCCTGTTTTTAAAATCTGTTCAGTTCCAAAAATTCTGAGCATGTGTACAAATCCATCATCTGTGCCGTAAATTCTTAAATTTATTAATGGAATAGATGCAATGAAGCTTGCCGCGATTATTATTATATAATGTATTACTTTATCTTTTCTTATATCTTCTAAAAATTTTTTCATTGATTAATTTTCCTTTCACACAGTGCCAATGTAACAATTGACATTCCACAGTATATCAATAACACAAAAAAATAACAATACCTAAACGATATTGTTACAAAAAATACATTTTTTAATTAGTTTTCAGCTGTTTCTGTTGAGATAACCTTTTTTCCATCATAGTAACCACAGCTTGGGCAAACTCTATGTTGCATCATTTTTTCGTGGCAATGTGGACATTCTACTAAGTTCTTATTTTCTAGTTTCCATGTTGATCTTCTTAAGCCTGTTCTAGCTTTTGACCATCTTCTTTTTGGTTGTGCCATTTCTATTCCCTCCTCACACGCTTTGCTTATGTATATATTATTAATATATTTACTTTTTTCGTACTTTCAAATTATACTAGTTTTTTAGTTCTTTGTCAATACTTGTATTTATTTTTTGAATAATTTTATCATTTTATTGTCTAATTTGTTTATGTCTCTAGCACATTTTACCAGTTCTTTAGATACATCTTCGTTTATTTCCCCATTTGGTTTGTATTTTATTTTGTGCTCTAAGCTTGCCCAGAAATCCATTGCTAAACTTCTAATTTGTATTTCTACTTTTACCATACTAATATCATTGTCTATTGCTACTGGAACCTCAACAACCATGTGATAGCTTGTATATCCACTTTCTTTTGGGTGTGTTACAAAATCTTTTTCTTTTATTACATTTATATCATTAAATTCTCGAATATACTTTCTAATAGTAAATATATCGCTTTTGAGTGGACATATAATACGTATTCCAGCCACATCATTTATATCGCTTACTAAGTTTTTATAAGTTGGTTCCATTGCATCTTTTTTCAGTTTATTTAATATACTTTCTGGCGATTTTATTCTCGTCATAACATGATCAATTGAGTCATATTTATTAAAATACTCATAGTCATAACGAATTATATCTATTTTCTTTTCAACCTCTTTTAGAGCTAGCCCATATATATACATTAAATCTTTAAACTTTTCATTATTTATATTAATTTCCGCTTCTAGCCCCTCATACTCTGCTATTCTTATAATAAATTCATTCCTTTCTCATTCTTCCAATAACCTTCGCCCATTAGGGACGTCCCTTTTTGAGCGAGAATATTATTTGTTTTCTGAATAAATCTAATAATATAGCAAATTTATGTCTTTTCTGTGTTTAGTCGGTAAAATCTAGTCTTGAATTTTTCCTCCGCCAACAACTACATCTCCTATGTAGAATACAGCAGATTGGCCAGGTGTAATTCCACGTTGAGGTTCTTTAAATATAACCTGTATATTTCCCGCTTCTGTCTGATTTATTATTGCTTCAGCAGGCTTGCTAGCATATCTTATTTTTACTGTTACATCTAGAGGCTGTTCTATTTTATCCATAAGTAATAAGTTTACTTCATTTACCTTCATTTCTTTTCTATAAAGTTCTTGTTGTTCACCAACTATTACTTCATTTCTTTCTTTGTTAAATCCAATTACAAATAGTGGGACCTTATATGAAATGCCAAGCCCTTTTCTTTGTCCTATTGTATAGTTGTAAAGTCCAGTATGTCTGCCTAGAATCTCGCCTTTTCTGTTTACAATATTTCCTTCTTTCGGAGCTATACTAGAATTTTGCTCTAAGAATTTTTTATAGTTTCCGTCTGGAATAAAGCAGATATCCTCACTATCAGGCTTACTTGCAACAGATAAATTATGTTCTTTCGCAATCTTTCTTACATCTTCTTTAGACTCGAAATTGCCTAATGGGAATAATACTTTTCCAAGCAATTGTTTTGGCATATTATACAAAACATAGCTTTGGTCCTTATTTAAATTTTTAGCTTTTCTTAAAACATACTTTTCATATTCCTCAGAATACTCCATTTTAGCATAGTGACCTGTTGCAATATAATCACATCCAAGCTCTTTTGCCTTTTCATACATTGCTCCAAACTTCATGTATTTATTACATTCTATACATGGGTTTGGAGTTCTCTGGTTAGAATATTCATCTATAAAATTATTAATAACCTTGCACTGAAACTCTTCTTTTAAATTATATGTTATATGTGGTATTCCAATAGAATTGCATATTTGCTTAGCACCAACAATCGCATCAGTATTGCAACAAGTACCGCCAAACAGCTCAAGAGTCATTCCAATTACATCATATCCTTGCTCTTTTAATAGAATGGCAGAAACACTACTATCAACACCACCACTCATACCTAGTAAAACTTTTTTCATATTTTCATCCTTTCGTAATATAATACCAACTTTAAAATCACTGCCAAATTCGCCTTTTGAGTAGTTCGAATGAGCTACTGCTAATAATACATACCGAAATTTTATAAAATAAAATTGTATTTTCTATAAGTTCGCCCAAAAAGGGGCGTCCCTATTGGGCGAGAATTGCATTTGCTACTTTTATTCCGTCTACTGCTGCAGACATTATTCCTCCTGCATATCCAGCACCTTCTCCACAAGGGTATATACCTTTCACGCTTGCCATCTTTTGTTCGTTTCTTTTTATCGTAACAGGTGATGAGCTTCTTGTTTCTACTCCTGTCAATATTGCATCGGCACTTGCAAAACCTGCTATTTTCTTATCAAAATATATTAATCCTTCTTTTAAAGTCTTAGTCACAAAATCTGGTAAGATTTCTTGTAAATTTGCAAGAGTCACGCCGGGTTTATATGTTGGCTTAACTTCTCCTATAAAAGTAGATTTCTTATCATTTAAGAAGTCTTCTACCCTCTGTATTGGAGCATTGTAATTGCTTCCGCCAAGTTTGAATGCTTTTTCTTCAAGTTCTTGTTGAAAGTACATTCCTTCTAAAGGAGAATCTCCCTTAAAATCTTCTGGTGTAATATTTACCAAGACTGCACTGTTAGCATTTTCTCCATCTCTTGCAAATGTACTCATTCCATTTGTTACAATAGTACCTTCTTCACTAGAAGAAGCCATTACTGTTCCACCTGGACACATACAAAACGTATAGCACGATCTATCTTCTCCGTGGTATGCAAGCTTATATTCTGCAGGTGGTAACTTTAATTTAGGATTTTTCCCATATTGAGACTCATTTATCATCTGTTGCTTGTGCTCTATTCTAACCCCAACAGAAAAATTCTTTTTCTCCATTTCTACATGTTTTTCATGTAGTTTCTTAAACATATCTCTTGAACTATGTCCTATTGCAAGAACTACTGTATCACTTTCAATTTTATCAATGGTTGTACTTTCCTGTGTTCTACTAACCCAAACAGCCTTTACTTTGTTATTTTCTATTTCAAAATCTACTGCTTTGGTACCAAACATAAATTTGCCACCATTGTTTTCTATATATTTTCTAATGTTTGCAACTATTTTTACTAAATTATCTGTTCCTATATGTGGCTTATTTATATATGAAATCTCTTCTGGTGCTCCAAACTTAACAAATGTATCTATTACATCTTTGCATAGCGAACTATGTAAATTTGTTGTAAGCTTTCCATCAGAAAAAGTTCCTGCTCCACCTTCGCCAAATTGCACATTCGAACAAGTGTTCAATATTCGTTCTTTTAGAAATAATTCAACATCCTTCTGTCTTTCTTCTACAGTTTTGCCTTGTTCTATAATTATCGGCTTAATTCCATTCTCAATAAGAGTAAGTGCACAAAATAGTCCAGCAGGACCGGCTCCAATTATAACTGGTTTCTTATTATTTTCTTTTATATTATTTAAAGATACATTTTTCTGTTTTTGTTCTCGTTCAATTAAACTAGCATTTTTATTTTTCAATAATTTGCTAACCTTAAAATCGTCTTTCACGAAAACAATAATAGAATAATTATAAAAAATATCATCCTTATTTCTTGCATCAATCGACTTTTTTACAATTTTATAGTCTGTTACACTTTCCTGCGGAATATTAAATTTTGTATAGGCAATTTTTGCAACCTCATCATTCGATAAATCTTGCCTAATTTTTATATTTTCTAATCTAACAGTAAACATTTTCGTTCCTTTTCTAAAAATCTATCTATGATTATACTATTTTGAGCGTTTCACGTCAATCAGAAGCTCTTATATTTTCTAAATTTTAAAAAAACTCTCATGTAGTCTGCACACTACACAAGAGTTTTGGCCTACCGGCCAAGAATTTCAATTTTAGTCTGCCTTTTAGCAAACCTCAATCTTTGCCTCCGGCATTGCCTCTTTCATCCGTTGGACGAAAGCCTCGGCATTTTCCCTATAACCATTAGGGTAATACACTACCGTGACCACCCCATGGAAGTCTCTGTGGGTCCACCCCTCATCAAACTTCCTTCTGCTATTGTGCAGCAAGTCAGTCAACAGGTACAGGTGTGCTTTGTTGTCCACCACGTCAAGTGCATGGTCAAGTGCACTCACGATATCGGTGTTTTTACCCAACTTAGCGTGGTGAATCTCCTTATATTCGCAAACCTGCTCTGCAAATATAAGTTTCTTCTCATCAGGTGCATTTCTCACCCTTTTGAGAACTTCGTTTTGGAAGCGATTCATGCTTCCAGAACAGTCTCCCAAGATAAGGGATTCCTGTACTTTTTCAGCATCTTCTGCAAGGCCCGCCTCCAAAGTCTTGACCGTCTTATTTACGGCCTTCTTCTCATCCTCCTTTTCGTCCTTATCTTCCAAGCCGATGATAATCGCCACAATTATTGCTAAGGCTACTAGAATTTCTCCCAGCCCAACTTGGGATAAGCCTTCTTCCTCAGTCGAAGTCGCAGATGTAGTAACAGGTGCCAAAGACGAATTTGCTTCCGCCTCTTTTTCTGGTTCTACTTCTTCCTCCTCAACTACGGTCACGATTTTTGTTTCCTTTATCTCAGGCCACTCAGCCCAATAGGAAACTTCAACAGGTTTTGAACTGTTGAGTTCTTCGACCACTGTTGCAAGGTGCCTATCGACATCTTCCGATTCGAAGTAAGGGGTCAACAGTGTAATCTCTGCACTGTTGTTGTCTACGCCTTCACGACCCGCTGTGTTCCAGCAGTCACTAATGACGTAGAGACGCGTGTAACCAAGATCAATGGCCTTTTGCACCTCATTATAAAGCGCAGTCTCGCCATTGTCGCCAAACCGGATAACGTCTGCATGAGTGTTGTTTAAGCACTCAGTTACAGTCGGCTCATAGGAGAAGTACCGAGACGAGTAACTCTCGTCAATCAGTACCACGGTTGTCTTGGGTTCTGCAGCCTTTGCAGTAACACCAAGCAGCAAAAGCGCTACCAGTGTTGCAACAAAAGCAACCCATGTTTTTTGGATGCTTTTTGCCATATGGACACACATTCCTTTCTTTTTCATACGAGCCATTTTGGCTACGTAGATTGTGTGCTCCAGTGCAGATGTTGGAGCACGGCGTATAAATTAAACATCTTTATTATACCACCTTATCTATATTATGTCAATCTTACTTTGGATTGTATACATAATAGAGAAATCCCTACACGGTCTGCACACCATGTAGGGATTTCTTGCTATATTTTTAACAAATTTTCAGTGTAGCCTTCGGCAATTGTCTCTGTAACTCTTGAACGAATTTCTTACTAATGTCAAGCTTATCGTTCGGATAGTAAACAATCGTTATAGTTCCTTCAAAGTTCTTGCTACTTTCTTTATTGAGCACAACTTCGCTATTATATTGTAAATCCGACAATAGACAAATATTGGCTTTTGGCGAAGCTTTTTTCAAAGTGCCATTAATCGCACTAACTACATCTCCCGTAAAGTTACCATTAGAATTAAGAAATTCATTACTTTCAGTTGCTACTTCAGTAATTATAACTTGATTACTTGCCGGAACATATACTTTTTCGATCACTTCCTTTTGAAACTCACTATTACTATTAGAACAGGCTCCAAGCACATAAACTTCATGCTGATTTTCTAAAGCATCCAAAATTTCATTATTGATAGTATTCGCTGTCTTAGCATCGTTCTTTTCGTCCGAGAGAATATCCAGATGTTCTAATAGCCCTTCGTCAACTTCTGTAGGACGATACATGGGATCTTCATCAGGATCTGTTTCAGGCTCTAAACGTGCCATTTTTCTCATTTCGGGCCACTCATTCCAATAATAAATCTTCAAAGGAACAGAGCTGTTAAGCTTCCTTGCAACTTGATAAAGATGCATATTTACCTTATCAGATTCAAAGTATGGAGTGAGAAGAGTAATCTCAGCATTATTTTGCCTAACACCGGCACTTCCTGCTGTATTCCAGCAATCGCTAATGATATAGATGTTAGTATATCCTTCATCTATTGCCTGTTGCACCTGGTCGTAGAGCATTGTCTTAGAGCCATTGCCAAACTTGATGACTTCTGCATAAACATTATCCAAATATCCCGTAACAAACGGCTCATAGGAAAAATAGCTCGAAGAATAACTCTCATCGACCAAAATTACAGGCCTTGGAGTTTCAGCATTCGCAACGGTCCCCAATAATAGCACCATAGCCAATACCGTCACTAATGTGGTAAAAAGTTTCCGAGTCATATACGACTCCCCTTTCTTATACTCTTTATTCAAATTGTGTATACCGTACTCTTGTGCAGAGAGTACTGCGATAGGAAACTATTTTATTATATCATCCGTAAATTATTATGTCAATTACTATCCTAACGCTACATCCAAAAGCATCATTATTACAAAGCCTACCCCCACACTAACAGTCACTAAATTTGATTTTTTTTCAGCTTGTGCTTCAGGTATTAGCTCAGATGATACTACGTAAATCATTGCTCCTGCTGCAAATGATAGAAAATATGGTAAAATTGGCACTACAATCCTCGTTAATGCAATGGTTATTATTGCCCCAATTGGTTCTACTATTCCAGATAAAGTACCTCCTAAGAATGACTTAAATTTACTTTTTCCAGAGCTATGAAGTGGCATTGATATAATTGCCCCTTCTGGTATATTTTGTATTGCTATTCCAATAGCTAACGCAAATGCTTCTGCGAGTGTTATTCCTGTATTTTGTGAGAATAGTCCTGCAAACGCAACCCCGACCGCCATTCCTTCCGGAATGTTATGTAGTGTTACTGCAAGCATTAGCATTGTAGTGCTCTTTACTTTTTCTTTGATGGTTAATTTTTCTTTATTCTTTATTACATTTTTTTCATCATTTTCTTCTGCGTCTAATAAATTTTCGATATCATCACAAATAACACATTCGTTTTTCTTATTGTTTCTTTTTTCTATTTTTTCTGCCAGATTATTTACACCAATTAATGTTACAATTCCTATCATAAACCCAACAGAAGCGGGTAACCACGCAGGTTTTCCTTGTGTTTCTGCCATTTCTATTGCTGGAATTAGAAGTGACCATACAGAAGCGGCTATCATTACTCCTGCAGCAAATCCAAGTAATAATTTTTGTATTATCGGTTTAATCTCTTTCTTTAACAAAAATACTAAAGCAGAACCGTAGTGTTGTTCCTATAAAAGGTACTAATAAACCAATAGCAATTTGTGCCGTACTATTAATACTCACGTAAAGTTCCTCCTTGAAGCCCTATTATTTTACCTATAAAACGTAATTTTATTAGGACTTCTCTTTTATATAATATGAACTTTACATAAGATTGTGAGTGACAATAAAAAAATGTTATCTAAAGATTAAATACTTTAAATAACATTTTATAATTCATATTATATATTATATTTTATTACTTTTGCATCTGCATTTTCTTCTATTCCTGTTGCTATTACTGTTACCATTATTGCATCATGTATTCTTTCGTCTACTATTGTACCGAAGATTATGTTTGCTTCTGGGTCTAAGAATTCTTTTATGTATCCAACAGCTGTGCTTACTTCACTTAGGCCTAAGTCCATGCCACCTGTAACGTTTACGATTAAGCCTTTCGCACCTTTTACAGATGTTTCTAGAAGTGGGCTATCCATAGCAGCCATTGCAGCATCTAATGCTCTTTGGTCGCCTTCAGCTACACCAACACCCATATGAGCAATTCCACTATCTCTCATTATTGTTTTTATATCTGCAAAATCTATATTTATAAATCCTGGTATTGTAATTAAGTCTGTTATACCTTGAACACCTTTTCTTAGAACACTATCAGCCTCTTGGAATGCTTGTATCATTGTTGTTCCCTTTGGCATTGCTTTTAATAAGTTGTTGTTTTCTACAACAATAAGGGCATCAACATTCTTCTTCATTCTAACTATACCATCATCTGCATTTGCTTTTCTTTTTCTTCCCTCAAATAAGAATGGCTTTGTTACAATTCCTACTGTTAAAATTCCCATTGATTTTGCGATTTCACATACGACTGGTGCAGCACCTGTTCCAGTGCCTCCACCCATACCACATGTTACAAATACCATGTCTGTATTTGCTAATGCTTTCTTTATATTTTCTTCATCTTCTCTTGCAGCCATCTCGCCTAAAACAGGGTTAGCTCCAGCGCCCAAACCTTTTGTTGTGCCTTTTCCAATATGCATAACAGTTGTAGCTTTATTTTGTGCTAAAGCCTGTTCTTCTGTATTTATCGCAATAAATTGTACATTACGTATTCCTTCATCTATCATTCTATTTACAGCGTTGTTTCCAGCACCACCAACACCAATTACTTTAATTCTTACTAAATCGTCTTCATTATCTTGTTCTGTGTATCTCATTTTTTACATCCTTGTTTATTATAAATTTAGGTTTCTGGGAGTGTCCTATAACCCATAAAGCTTGTCTGCTTTTTGCTTCCTATATATTACTACTTTTTCGTCCAATTGGCAACAGTAAATTCAATAATTTATGTGTCTATTTTGTAATTTTTTATGCAATAAGAAATATTATTATAAAATATCAGTTAGTTCTGTAAATTTATGAATTGTAGCCATTATATATTCATTTGAATTTATTTTTATATTGTTTCTATCATAAAATATCACGTTCATATTAGCATTTACAGCTCCAGATACGTCTGTTTTTAGGCTATCTCCTACCATTACACATTCAGAAAATTCATATGGTCCTTTAGCAATTTCAAATGCTTCTTTGTTAGGCTTCATCGGTATATTTTCTGTCATATATGTTCCTGAAAAATACTTATCTAACCCTAGCCTTTTTAATCTTTCATCTTGCGATTTTTTAAACCAATTTGAAAGAACTACTAAATCATATTTTTGTTTCAAATATTGCAATGTGTATACAACTTCATCATCAGCTTTTTCTGGCACACACATTCCCAGATAACGTATCCATATATCAAAAAATTCTGTTGGAAGCTTATAACCCAGCTTTTTTTCTATTGCATCCATCATGAGCTCTTTTGAATATGTAATATTTATACCATCTTCATAATTATCAACCACATATTGAATCTTAGCTTTAGTCTCACTTGAATATGGCAAATTAAGCTCGTCGAAAACATTTTTTAGGCAATCCCAATATTCTGCTTTCCAATCTATTAAGGTGTTATCTATGTCAAAAATAATTCGTTTAATCATGGTTCCTCCAAAATTTTTGATTATGAAAAAATTTCAAAATCCTATTAAAGAATTTTTTTAATGCCGTTTCTTTAACCACAACCATGTGCGTATTTTCTTCTGGAATATCTTGTGTTTCGTTTTCTCTTCTAACTGAGGTTATATAATTAAATTGTTGATTTAAATTGTTTTGGTAGTTTTTTTCATTCTTCTCATATATCTTTTCCAATCTTTGTTTTTCTTGTTCATCTTTACACCAATACTCTAAATTAAGCAAAGCAATTAATCCTAGAGTTTCCTTTGAAAAGTTTTGATCTTTTATAGGAATATCTGGATATATAATCTTTTTATATTCTTGAGCCTTTTCTCTCTTAAAAAATTCTCTTAATTTTTGTGGTACTTGATTTTTTTGTTCTTCGTTCAATAACTCCAAAAAGCTATCTATTTCTGCATATGCTAGTCTTGTTTTTATTGATATACTCATTTATTCTTTCTCCATGTCATCATTATTCACTGTTTTCTCATCTCTTGCAACAGCTAATTGCCTTATATTTGAAATTTGTTCATTTATTTCACCGCTTCTCGTTTTTTCTTCTGTTGCTTCTATTGCGCTTTGTAATAAATCAGATTTTTCTTTAGGATGCATTGACCTTTTTATTTCTTCTTTTCTCTTTGATGCAATCTCATTAAAAATTTCTTTCAAATCAACATCTGTATCACATTCAACATTAATGTCATCTAACATTTTTTTATATATTGATACTAGTCTTCCTTTTTCAGCTATAAATTCTTCTCTATTTCTGCAAAAACTTAAAGCGTATTCTGTGCATCCTTTTAGTAGCTCAACATCCAAAGCTATCCAACCATTTTGAGACATATCTACTAATTTTTTGAACGATGTTGAAACTTGTCTCTTATCGAAGTCTCTCGCAAAATCTTCAAATGCTTGTCTATCTTCAGAGAAATAAGCCTTTATCAAATCTTGATGTTGACTACCAATTAAAATATTTGCTATATAAACCTGTGCCTCGTATGCCATTGGGGATTCTTTTAACATATTCGATGCCAAAAGTTCTGTAATTCCCTCATTCAATCCTCTGGCAGATAATTTTCCATCTACTTCTTCATCATCTCTGTTGTATACTGTTATTGATACGCCACCCTTATAGTCGCCTTCTCCTAGTTCATTAAATCTAATCTGTTCTTGTTCTGAAAAATAATGAAATAGCTCATGTATAATGGCATGTCCACTGTTACCCTCTGGATTTATATATATTGCATTTTCAAATGTCATTTGATGTTCTTCAAGTGTTTGGGACTTCGAAAAAGTAAAAGCTGCAGCAGATGACATTTGTGGAAATTCTGTTTTTTTACCATTTACCTCTCTGATACATGTTGAATCATTTATATTTCTTTCAACAACAATTAGATTTTTTTCTCTCCTTCTTAGTAGTTCTTCATCTATTCCATATGTTTTAGTTAAAAACTCAATCTCTCTTTCCATAAATGAAGCCATTCTACTCTGAAGCTCTTCATTCTCTATTTTTTCTAATTCTCTGTTGTATATTTCCATGTTTTTCTCTTTTCTTAAAATATTATTATTTATCAAATTATTGTACGATATTTCAAATTTGATATTTTGCATTAATAATACCATTATCTATTTTCTTTAGCAAGTTTTTTTGAATAAAAATAGAAGAAACTCCTATTTTTTATTTGAGCTTCTTCTACTATTTTTTACTTTATTTCCCTGAATTTGTTTCTTTATTTTCTTCGTTATTTGCAACATTTTCACTGTTCTCTACTGGCATGTTGCTTTCTTCTTTTTTGCTGTCTTTTTTCAAGCTATCTACTACAAATATGAATTTTGTTGTTCCTTCCGCTTCTTCGTCTTTTCCTGCAAAGCTATTATATTCGTTTGCTAAGTCTTGTAGTTTTTCTACTCTTGTTTGTAGGTCTTTTACGTCTCCATTTACCATTGAGACTATTTTGTTTATTCCTTCTTCATCAAATTCAGATATTCCTTCTGCTAACGTTTTAGCACCGTCAGATATTGTACTTGCACCTTCTAATAATTGTTTATTAGCAGAGTTTAATTTATTGCTTGAAGAATTTAATGTGCTTAATCCTGTTTTTAATTCTTTTGAACCGCTTGCAAGTGTGCTAACTCCTGTTTGTAATTTGCTTGTTCCTTGGCTTAATGTTGATGTACCATTCTTTAATTCGTTTGATCCTGCTATTAATTCTGTTGTTCCATCTGTTATGGCATCAAATCCTGATGAAATTTCGCTTATTCCACTCTTTATGCTTGATATAGCTTGTGTCTTTAATGTATTTAATCCAGCTTTTACGCCTTTTTCATTATCATTTATTGCATCTAATCCCGCTTCTTGAGCCTTTGTTGTTTGAGCAACTGCACTATCTATTGCTGTTCCAATTTGTTTTGACATAGCTTGTTTTTCTGCATCTGATATTGATATACTTGAAAGTGATTTTTGAATTGCGAGTTTTTCTTCGGTTGTTAATGTTTCATCTGCAAGAATTGCTTTTTGTACACTTGCCATTTTCTTTTCCATTGTGCTGTCTATTGCGTCTGATACGGCAGAACTTACTCCTGTTTTTAATCCTTCTGATAATTTGCTGTTTGCATTTTCTATTACTTGTTCTTTTATTGTTTCTACTTCTTGGTCTTTTCCTGCTATTATTTGGTCTATTCCATCAGATAATGTTTTGCTACTTTCCTCTAATGAAGAAACAGCTTGCTCTTTTCCGGCAGATACTCCTGTCTGTAATGAATTTAATCCATCACTTAAATCGCTTGCACCTTTATTTAATTTGTTTGCACCATTCTTTATTGTGCTTATGTTTGAATTTACAGAATCAATTCCTTCGTCTATTTTATTGTAGCTGTTTGTAGCTGTGTTTATTCCTTGATTGAATGTTTCTAATCCATCAGCAAATTCTGTACTCTTTGAAACATATTCTTCTGTTCCGTCTTGTAAAGTCTTTGCACCTTCAACTAATTGTGTTGAAGCAGATTTTAAATCATTTATCTGGCTATAAAATTCGTCTAATTTATCCATTGCAGAAATATCAGCATCATCAAATATTTTTGGTGTTGCATATGACATTATATTTTCCATTTCGAAGTCTGTTGCTTCAAAGCTTATTTCAACTTTATTTAAATCTGGTAAATCTTCATCTTCTAATCCTAAGCTTTCTATTAATCCTGGGCAAGCAAGACCAACAACTACTGTTTTTTGTCCATTATCTAGAACTTTACCATTTGTAACTTCTATGTTCTTCATCTTTGTATTATCTAACATAGTTCCAGCCATTACAACAAATGGTACATACATTTTCTCGTTCTTACCATTTATATTAACAAATCTTTCTTCTTTGTTTGTATATTCTATTGTTATTTTTACACTTCCACTCTTGCCAATTAAATCGTTTGGAGCAATCTCTTCTCCGTTTAATTCGTATTTAATTGTACAATCTAATGGTAATTCTTTATCGGTATTTCCCTGATAATAAATATCATTTCCAGATGTCTTCCATTCAAGTGAAGTTCCATTTTGAGAAGCTTCTTCATCTCCATTAGTATTCTTTATGTTTAACAATGTAGACATATCTTTTAGCAATTCTGCATTGTCAGAATTCTTTAAATGCTCACTTACTATTGTTTGGTATGAGCTACCATTTGCGTTTGCTTTAGTATAAACAGTCTCATCTTTGCTATATGCGAAAACTGGAACCGCATTAATTGTTCCTAATGCTAGCACTAAAGATGAAGCAATAACCTTTGACATTATTTTTTTATTATTCATAATATTTTACTTCCTTTCTAATTTGACCCTAAAGAATTAAATTTTAACAAGGAAAACGATATTTAAAAGGCAAGGGCGCATACTTTGTGTATGTAACCGCGTTTTAAATGTTGTTTGACTTTAGGTAAAATTGTAATTATTTAGTGGTCTAATATTTTATATCTGCATGTCTAGTTCGTTTAGTAGTCTTGCAAATAATCTTATCAAATACCATTAAGAATGCTGGTAACATTGTAATTACTACAACCATGCTTATTAGAGCACCTCTTGAAATTAATGTACATATTGAACCTATCATATCTATCTTTGATATTATTGAGACTCCACATGTTGCTGCAAAGAAGCATGATGCACTTACTATTATTGATTTTGCTGAATTTTCAAGTGCATATTTTGCAGATTCTTGTTTATTCTTTCCGTCACATCTTGCATCTAAGTATTTGTTAGTCATTAATATTGCATAATCGACTGTTGCTCCTAACTGAATTGTTCCAATTACTATAGAAGCTACGAATGGAATTGTTACATTTGCGTAACATGTGCAAGACATATTAACAAATATTGCAAACTCTATTACAGCTATTAATATGAATGGTATCGAACCTGATTTGAATACGAATATCATTAATATAAATATTACCGCTATTGAACTTATATTTACACTATTGAAGTCTTGGTCTGCAATCTCTACTAAGTCTTTCATAAGAGGAGCTTCTCCTGCAAGAATTCCGTCTTCGTCATATTTCTTTATTACATCATTTATCTTATTTAATAATTCATTCTCTTCGTTTGTTGCAGTCTCATAGCTTGAGTTTATAACAATCATTTGATACTTGTCACTCTCGAAAATACTCTTTATCTCGTCATCAATCATCTCATCTGGAACTAATCCATTCGTAATCTTTGCCTTTGCAATGGACCATTCTACACCGTCTAAGCTATCTATCTCGTCTAGCATTGCTTTAACCTTTGAATCTGGCATATCTTTATTTACTAATGCAATCTGTGTAGAAACCATATTGAAGTCATCTGCTAATGCTTTATTTGCTGGCACACTAGCCAAGCTTTCTGGTAATGAACTATTAATGTTGTAATATACATTTACATGGCTATTTCCATAAATTGCTGGAACTAATAGTATCAAGAATACTATAATTGCAGCTTTGTAATGTTTTACAACAAAATCTATCAAATGTGTAAACTCTGGTAATATAACTTTATGTGATGTTTTTTCTATTAGTTTGTCGAATACAAGTATTGTTGCAGGTAAAACTGTTACAACACAAATTAATCCAATTAAAACACCCTTTGCCATTACCAAACCTATATCTCTACCAATTGCAAGTTGCATCGTACACAATGCCAAGAAACCTGCGATTGTTGTTATAGAACTTCCTACAACAGATGAAATTGTACTCGTAATTGCTTTTTCCATAGCCTCATATATATCTTTAGAGGTTTGTTTTTCTTTGATATAGCTGTGATACAAGAATATTGAGAAATCCATCGTAACACCTAATTGAAGTACACTTGCAATAGCTTTTGTAATATAAGAAATCTCTCCAAACATAATGTTTGTTCCCATATTATACAAAATCGCAATTCCTATACTTCCTAATAAAAATAAAGGCACTATATAAGAATCAAGCGCTATACTTAAAACTATCATACAAAGAACAGCTGCAACCACAACATAAATTGCCATTTCAGAATTCAAAATATCCTTCATGTCGTCCTCTGTCGCAGATAAACCTGCAACCGCACACTTTTCCTTTGCAATATCTCTGATGTCATCAATAGCTTTAAGAGTATCGTCAGCCGCAATACCTGTTTTAAAGGTAACAAGAATTGGAGTCTTACCCTCTGCGCTAATCTTTCCCTTAACATCATCTGGAAGAGAATCAAGAGGAACCTGAGTTCCAAGAACATCGTAAACTCCAACAACCTTGTCTACACATTCAATCTCCTTAATCTTATCTTCCATGCTTAAAATATCTTTAGCTCTCATGTCGTCATCTACAATCAAAACTGCAAACGAACCCATGTTGAACTGTTCAGACAAAATATTTTGTCCTTGAATTGTTGCTACATCATCTGGTAAGTAAGTTAAAATATCGTAATTAATTCTTGTAGCTACCATTCCAATAGCAGATGGAATTAATAGCAAAAGTGCTACAATTATAATTGCAACTCTGTACTTACAGACAAACTTTCCAAACTTATTCATAATTTCACATTCCTTTCCTTTTCTTTCATTTTGGCAACCTCTTTCGCCCATTAGGTACATTTCGGGGACGGAGAAAGAAATGTACATTTCTTCGTTCCGAACGTTTGGTACTTTATATTTGCCAGTTTCGACCTTGTTTGGTTAATTCTGACTATTAGTCACTTTTTATTCATACAGAGTTATATACCAAAACTGACCATTAGTCAATATACGTTTTGACCAATGTGTCCAAAAAATCTTTTGTATTTTTTGTAATATTGACTTTTGGTCAGTTTTGATTATAATAAATAACGAAGTTGTTTTTCGTAATTTAGAGGGAGGTTTTCTGATGGGAAAAGTAGAGTCAAATAAGAAACAGAAAAAAGATGCTCTGTTTAACACTGCATTTGAGCTTTTTACCACAAAGGGCACAAACAAAACTACGATCTCAGATATCGCAGATAAAGCCGGTGTCGCCAAAGGAACCTTCTATCTGTATTTTAAAGATAAATATGATATCAGGAACAAATTAGTTTCCTATAAAACAAAAGAACTTTTTTACCAAGCCTATCAGTCTGTCCTTGAACATGAGATTTCAGGATTTGACAACCAGCTTCATTTTATGGTTGATTTTATTCTGGACAGTCTCGAGCAGGATTATGCCCTTCTTGTTTTTATCTCCAAGAATCTTTCATGGGGTGTTTT